>WNFR01000004.1_pt1 | contig 210541 bp, 179 predicted proteins | sample 5400221 | NCBI WGS metagenome assembly WNFR01 (sample SAMN13153357, study PRJNA577476) | soil metagenome | isolation source: 40 cm soil under Madrone tree | place: USA:California | collected 2016-06-14
GATAGTCTTCAAGAATCAACAGGGCCTCGCATAAGAGATCGTCATCCACGTCGTCGTCCCCAAGCCTGCCCCAGATCTCTGCTATCTTGTCTTCGGTTGGAAGCTTCTTCAGTTCTCTCAGTCTTGTTTGCCTGTCTTTGAGGATGCTCCTGCGTTCGCTTACTTCATTTTTCCACTCAAGCAAATTAATTACGCTAGCTCGTTGCTTTGTGGGCGCCGCAACAGTATCTCGAGTCTCCGCAAGGTCCGACCGGCGGGCCGCGCTCAGTTGCAAAAGGTTTCCAGTCTCGGATGTTACCTGCTTTTCGTTTTCTGGATTCCACTGGGAGATTGCGACTACGGAGCGAGAAGCACGGCGACTCCTGCGGGCTACTTCGTCGTTAGTCTCGCTCCACTCAGGGTAGGCAGGGGCGAATGGCGACGAAAGAACAATCTGAGAGATGTTCCTCGCTTCTTCGAGGCGGCCCACTTCACAGAGTTCGACGGCGAGACTGTTCAAGTAGTCGTAACGCGAGAGAGGATGCCAATGCGCAACAGTACGAACAAGACGAGAGATTCTCTCCAAATCATCCAGCGCCCGGCGATGATCCCCTTGCATGCTCTTTACTACTGCAATTGTGCGGAGCGTTGTCGCGGCGGTAAGCGGGTCGAAGAATTTGGTATCAGCGGCGGCGCGCAGTGCCTCAAGGAATAACGAGCTCGCGAGTTGATTGTCACCCAATCGTACATACATAGATCCCACCGATAGCATGGCTCTTGCCCTGTACTTAAGCGGAGCATGGTCCGCTAGAGGTTCAAGGAGGCTCACGGATTGCTCAACGTTGCCGAGCCCGAACTTGTGAATGCAGAGAGCTTGATAATATCGACCGATATCTCCATATCCTCCGGGCAGCCGTAACCCCGTCAGCATCTCGCTAATCCCCTCGAGCACATCCATTCGGCGAACGGAGTGAGCCTGTTCGGCCAAGTCTATTAGCGTATCGCCCAACCGCTGAGAGAAATGTTCTTCACGCGTGCTTCTGATTAGAGATGACCGAATCAATTGGTAGAATCGGCCGTAGCTGATTGCTGTCGTGGAATCAGCGAACCGCTTTAAGGAGGAAATATCTGTGAGAATAAGACTGCTTCTGGCAGCTGTTTGCATATTCATTCTCCCGTTTGTGTTTTCACCATCTGACAAACTGGGGACGGCTCCGTTTGCCACGGTCGCGTTTGCCGGGCATACGCTTGGCGGCGAATGGTGCGGCTGCGGCCCTCTCGGCTGCCTCTGCGATCCCGGCGAAATCCCGGGTGCTAACGGCGCTACGCCGGTCACCGATAACAAGTCTTCCGATCAACGCCTTTCTCCGGTCCGCGCTCATTCGAGTTCGCACTTTGATTTCGGAACCGGGGCGCTGATATTGGCGCTAGCGCTGTTCATGTGGCAGCGGCTGCGGGCGTAAGCTCTCAACCCTGCTCTAGCCCACACCCATAATTTCCAGTTCAACTGCCAGAACGCGGCGGTATAGGTTACGGCTGTTTACTCGATCCAGAGGGCGCGACGGATCATAAGCCGCCCTGCTATGTGTGTCAAGTTACTGATTGTTTGATGGACGCCTATCACAATATTGCTCGAAGCCTTAGCCAGCTTTCCAGGCATACCCAACGGAGCTATTCAGAAATCGAGGCCTTTGTAATTGTTCGCAAGTCATCGGCGACTTCGGAACAGGCTTGATATCTTTCTGCCGGGTTCTTCCGAAGTAAACGCTCGATAATTGCAGCCAGACCTTCAGGAGTGTCCTTCCGGTGTTTCCTGACAGGAGAGGGCGCACGCTTCTTTATAGCTTCGATTGTTTGGAAGTAGGTCTCCCCTTCAAACGGCAATCGACCCGTCGTCATCTCGTAAAGGACGACGCCCAGCGAAAAGATATCCGCGAGATGGGTCACCTCTCCATTTCCGGTCGCTTGCTCGGGAGACATATAACTTACCGTTCCCAGCAGGACTCCCGACTCGGTGAGACGGGTCTTGTCGGTCGATCGGTTGAGAACAGACTGCGGCTTGGCAAGCCCAAAATCGAGCACTTTAACCTTTCCTCGAGACGTGATCATTATGTTCGAACACTTGATATCGCGATGCACCACTCCGCATTCGTGCGCTTCGGCCAGCGCATCAGCCGCCTGAACCCCGAAGTCGAGGATCTCGCTCAAAGGAAGAGGCCCACCCTCGAGACGCTCCGAGACCGTTTGCCCTTCCACATACTCCATCACGATGTACGGATTGCCGGATGCTTCGCCGATTTCGTGAATCGTAGCGATGTTCGGATGATTGAGCTGCGACGCCATGCGCGCTTCTCTGAGGAACCGCTGCTTCATCGTTTCGTCTTCAATGTGTTTGGACGCGAGCACCTTGATAGCGACGATGCGTTCAAGCTCGGTATCGTAGGACTCGAAGATCTCGCCCATCCCGCCCGCGCCCAGCGAGCGACGGATCTCGAATCTTCCAATGTGTCCCTGCGGCTCGATCAGCGGCGGCACCGCGACCTTCTCGGTCTTCCCGTCATGAACCGCCATTGCAGCGCGATCAGTGTCTCGCAGTTCGGTCGTGATGATTCGGGGTCGGGAAATCACCGACGAGAAGAGTGTTGAAAACACCCTGGGACCCCGATCATCCTGGATAAAGTAGCCGGCTCGTTTCAAATCTTCCCAGATGTGTTCGTGCTCTTTTTCAACACGCCCATTCTCGTGGAACTCGCGAATTGCGCGCCGGCCGCTGTCGCTAAGATGATCCCAGATAAATCGGAACTGGCCTTTGGCTTCATCCAGAAAGGTAGCCTCGACTTCCTCGCGATCGAGTTTGCCTTCGTTCTCCAACAGATGGTCGAAGTAGGCAGAACAGGCAATCTGCAGGAAGTAAGGAAAGTAACCGGCGATCTCGGTGATTCGTCTCGCGTAACCCTCGAGCGGCAGCGCTGCCTCGGCGGAGGGCCGGGTTATCAGGTCGAGCGCTTCCTTGCGGGTGAATGCGCGCAGAAAAACATTCGTGAATATGTTGAAGAATGGCGAGTCGGCGATCAGCTGCGTATGGCACAACTCCTGAAGGTCGCGCGCCGAGCTTGTTATGTATGCAACGTCATAGTTGTTGGCTATCGATCGTAGAAAGGAGTAGAACTCGAGGTCGAACGCTCGGTTCGTTGTGATCGCATCAAATTCATCGAACAGCACGATGAGTTTGCGCCCGTCTTTGCGAAAGGTTTCAAGCGCAGCGCGCAGCGCATCAAAAGATGGTTGCGCCTTCTTGAAGGTTTTGTCGCCGGTTTCCTTGGAAAGTTGGGCGAAGAGTTCCTTGAAGAACTCCGTAAGCGTAAGTCGCCGCTTCTGCTGAAGATCGATGAATACAAAGGCATAAGATTCGGGTTGGTCGAAATGCCGCGCGCGAACCTGCGGATTATTGATGTAGTGAAGCAACGACGATTTACCGATCCGCCGCTCGCCTACTACTGAAATCGATTGGGGCCGTGAAGCGCCTATGCGTGAGAATATCTTTGACACTTCGCGCGCCCGCCCGAAGAACTGTTCAGGGTCCTGTATGGCGACTCGATTCAGATAAGGGTTGCGCTGCATCGTCTGTGTTTGCCCGGGCGCCTGACGACTACGTCTACGCGGAGCCGGACCTGGCGACGGAATTGTAACGGGATGTCGTTGCAGGATGCCAACTGCACCACGGCGTCACCTGGTCCTTGGCTTACCGGTCCAGATGGTGACCGAATCGGCGGGAGCGACTGTCCCGGTAGCAGCGACGCCGTAGAGATTCAGCGAGAGCGAAAAACCCTTTGGTTTGACGATCCCAATTGCCAGTCGCGCCGTCGCGGTCTCGCCGGGTGAGAGCGTGTTGTCGCTGCCCGCATCAATTGTCTGTCGAGCGCCTTCTGCTGATTTCGTCTGCGGGTCGCGTGACAGCAGCACGTTGCGCGTAAGCTCAGCTACGCGAAGGAAGGGGTTTATTATCGGAATGTCTCCGCGGTTGGTTATCTTTACATCGACCACCAGCCGCGATGCGCCGCTTGACGTTTTCGGTGGATCGTCGGAGGATGTGTCGCTCCAGTTCAGATCCATCTTCTCAGAAGCCACGAAACTGATATCGACGCTTGATCCGACGTTCGAGCAAATCGAGAAGTCTGCCTGGCTCGTCGCCACCAGCAAGTTGTGAGTCACGGCCGTATCGAAAGCCAGCAGCCTGATGCGCGCGTGCGTGGTCGACACCTGCGGAATCTTGACGTCGTAGCGTTGCACATTCGACGGGATATTGTCGGCAAGCACAGCAAAACTCAGTCCGCCATCGGTCGATAGAGTCAGCGTTTGAGGAAACCCCGGAGCATTGGGGGCGATCCAAACGATTGTGTAATGATCCCCACCGGCGAGCCTTTCGCCGCCATTGGGCGACGCAACAAAAATGTTCGGATAATCGCCGCGCACCCCGGGCCCCATCGTATGTTGCGTATCGACGCCTCCGGCGGATCCTTGCCCCGTTGAGTCTTCGTAGCCTTGCCAGTTGCCAGCCCCCGCGGTGTAAGTCGCGATCGTCCCCGGCCCTGCGTCCAGATTCAGGCCGACCGGATCGGCGCACGACACTGCGAGCCGCCATGGGCTGGTCAGATTATCATCTGCAAGCACGACCGTTTCACCAACCCACGTGTCGTTCGCATAAACCGTCTTTTGCCAACCCTCTTCGGCGGTGATTACCGCCATCGTTATCTCATCGAGCTGGGAGTCGCGCCCGAGGGTCGCAACGGGAGGGAGCGACGTATTCATTGGCTTTGAAAATTGCAGCCTGACTTGCAACGGACCCGGAGCAATTCCGGGAAAGCGCGTATCGACCACCATCTGCCGCTTGCTGCCGGGATCGGCAGCCAGAGCAGCCCAGTGCGCTGAATAAATGAGTTTCGAAAAAGCGCCGTCGGTGCCCAGAGAATACGCCTTTACTGATTCGAGGATCGGCGGACCAGCTGCCCAATTCAGCAATGACCGCGCTGCGGCCCAGTTCTCGCGATTAACCGGAAGTATCTCGCTCTCTGGCACCGTAAAATCACAGCAAAACGGTCGCATCTCGATAACGAATGGAGCAGCCACGTGATTCACACCGTAAGCATAATCGATCGACGAGCCGGTCAGCGCATAAAGATCGACCGCTTGCTCGGGAAAATAACGAGCTCTATCCACCCTAAAAACGTCTTCTGACATTCGCTGGGCGAGCTGGGACAAGGTGTGTGAGTCATCCGTTCCGGAAGGCGTAAAGCCCCACGGGTAAAGAATCAGTTGGGAATAGTTGTGATAATCGAGCTGCGCGCGGAAATGCCGGTTTGGGTCGTCGACCAGAGACTTGATTGCCTTCACTTCAGGCTCGCTCGCGGGCTGGGGCCCGCGATAGATTTCGCTTGTGGGGTCGTCGCTTGCGCCGATGTCGTCGTTCAAGCAACTCCGATCCGGAGAACAATAGTCAGCACAGGGCGAATCGTTTTGAAGCCTCCACTCGTAGCTGTAATTTCTATTCAAGTCGACACCCACCGCTGGAGCGCAACTGCTGACTGAGATCGGTCTGCGATTCTTGCGCCACAACCGGACCGGGTCCATCGCGTCGTTTGGCGAGTTCTGTGTGTACGTGAGCCCGTCGGGATTCATTATCGGCACGACCCAGATTTGCAGATGATCGACTAGATACCTGATCGAGTCGTCGGTCCCGTATCCACTCAATAACTGATTGGCGATGTACACTGGAGACTCGACCGATATCCATTCGCGCGCATGATGACAGCCGGTGATCAGAACATCAGGTTTGCTTGCATCGTCTATCGAAGCGTCCTTGCTGATCTTGAGCGCGAAGATGTCCCGGCCTTCAAAGCTCGACCCGAGCTTTGAATAGCGGGCCAACTCCGGATGCGCCGCGGCAAGCGCCTTGAACTCTGAAACGGTCTGATCGTAGCTGTGATACTTGCCATTCGCGAGTGTAACGTGAACCTCGCTCGAGGATGCCGATTTTGCGCGGCGGCCGGCGTCGAAACTCTTACCCGGGAAAATTCCCGGCGCGAGTTCGGCGAATTCCTGCGGAGTGTAATAGCCTGCGAGCTTGTAGCCTCGACTCGTATACCGCTGGCCAATGTGAGCGTTGATTGATTCTGAGGAACCGTCCGATGAGAAGATGTCCAGGTAAGCGACGCGTGATCCGTCACGCATCAATAAGTCCTCGGGATCGCCGAGCCAATCCGAATAACCAGTCGCCGCCGGCGTGCGAGTTGCAAGATCGATGACAGCAATACGCATCAACGTTCCGGCTTCCGCGGCGCCGGATTGATATGCAGGAGTAATCGCTTGAGCTATCACGTCACCGCTTACGCGAGCCTTTTGCCATGCTGCGACCGAGTCGTAGATGACCTTCGTTTCAACGCCCGCTCTCAGCAACTCCGCTATCAGGTAGTCAGAAGCAGCCGCGAAGGTCACGCGTCCGTGGCTGGACCAGATCGTGACCTCGAGCCCGGCTGTTTTAGCCAGTTGCGATACTTCATCGGCGGTCGCGCTGATTTGAACGATTTGTGGGACGAATTGCTTGCGCGCCAACTCCGCCTGTACGGCCTGATACCTGTTCCAAGCCTCGTGTTGAAGCTGCGGAACCGGGTTGTCGAGGGCGGCACCCCACACGTCAAGCGCGCCCGGCTCATCCAGCTGCTCCAGTAATGTAAGTGCGTCGCGGAATTCGCTCGAGTTCGAAGAAGCCAGCCGACCCTTCAAGGTGGCATGTCTGACGCGACGCTCGTCCTGTCCGGAAGAAGTTTTGGCTTTTAGATTCGAAGAGGCAGAAACCGAGACGAATGAATGCGTGTTTGCCAGAAGAATCGCGAACGCCGCGAAGACAGCAGCGCCAATCCCAAGCGAACGATTTAGAAGAGTCGTCTTCATTCGTAAGTGTTCGGTCCCGCTAGACAACGGATGTACCAGAAGGCCGGAACCGGGTCAAGACTCTTAGACTAATCTTATGTGAAGCTTATACCAAGCTTAGATCAGGCTGCTTACTGATTTTGCTGGGAGCTTGATCCACTTTGAATCAGCGGGAGAGAGGGCACTGCCGGACGCCTGCCCGGAAGAGCCACAGCAGCAGGGGCTCTTCCGGTTGAACTCACATACGCATCACGGTCTTTTGCGCCTTGCTGGAGTCGCGGGCTTTTCGGCTTCAACCTTGTAGGCGTTCTTCACACCTTCGAGGGCATCCTTGACGATCGGAACTCGCTTGTCTGTTGAGGGGGCCTTCGCCACAAACTCCGCCAGGGTGTTAGCACCTTCCTGAATCTGCGCTCTTTCGGTGCTTGCGATCAATGTTAGTCCCAGGCCATAAAGCGCATCGAAATTGGCTGGATCAGCCGCAATCACCTGCTTGTAAGCGGCGACTGCATCTTCGGTCTTACCGGCCGAGCGGTACACGTCCGCCTTCATCACGCCCCACTTGCCTTTGTTGACAGCATCCAGGGTTGCGGCGTGGTCGATGTCCTTGATGGTCGGTTCAATCAGGTCGGCTACGCCGAAGTGTTCGACCAGCAACATCGCGTTCTTTGTCAGGATGTTGTAATAGATAATCAGGTCGGCGTTGAGGCCCGGGTTGTTCTCGGCGGTGTCGTCGGCAGCCAATGCAATCGCCTTTCTGGCCGCGTCGACCGCGGCTAAGAAATGCGGTTTGGCTTCGTCTCGCTGGCGTTTGTTGAAAAGATCGACGCCCAGCTGATAGTGCACTTCGGCGAGATTCGCATTGGCCCTGTAGTTGATCAGCTTCATCGCGGCATGCATTGCCGGATCGACACTCGCTGCCTGCTCGAACTCGCTGAGCGCTGAGGTATAGTTACTCTTCTTCGCAGCGTCATCCGTAAGCGTCGCATTCGTCTTCATCATCTCGAGGCCGGTGTTGTAGTGCACACGAGCCTGATCAAAGCTGGACTGCAGCGCCTTTGCCTCTTGCACCTTGGCATCCTGTTCTTTGGCTGATGCTTCCGCCTTCGCTTTGTCCGCGGGAGGCGCCGACTTGGTAGGCAGCCCTCCGCCGGACTTCATCGCCTTTTGAACTTCATCGATGGTCAAGTTGTGACCGTCGCCGGCTTCGACGGTAAAATCCACAACCGGCATTTGCGTGATGCGCGCCTGGGTATAGCTGGGTGTAATTCCGGGACCCGACACGATGAATATGAATGTGCCGGCGAGAGGAAGGCCCAGATGTATGTAATGACCGTTTTTATCAGTCTTGGTGTCCCAGTGGCCCCGGACGTCGGTCCGATAGATGTCTATCTGTGCTCCCGGTACTGGCTTGCCCCCGAGCCTGACCGTTCCTTCGACTTGGCCCATCTGAGCCAAAGCCAGCGTCGATAAGAAAATGATTGCTGCGGCGAGCCCAACAGCTTTCGAGAACCTTTTGCGAAACATGATTTCCTCCATCGGATTCCGATCTGGCGCACCAACCGGCGTTATGATGCCAGAGATTCGACCGCCGGTTGGCACGATCCGGATAATTTCCAGCACGTTGTTTGAATCTCAGTTGGCGTATTCAAAGTCTATATCTGTGATTTATGAGTGTCAACGCAACGGGCAGCTGTCCGACAAACTTCAGTTTGTCGAAGTACGTTTGTCGAAGTACGGTTGCGAGACGACAAACTGAAGTTTGTCGGACAAAGTTTGTCTGGCTAAGAACGCGGAACTCGCGCACGGGCGGGCTGGCGCTGCGTGAGAGTTGGGAAGAACTTGTTAGCGAGCCGATAAGCTAACAGCGCAGCTACAACGACGCCAAAGGCGATCGGCTCGCGCGTGTCGGCCTTCACCAGCATGTAGTAGTGAATCACTCCCCCAAACGCCGCGATGTAAGACAGCTTGTGCAGCCGGTTCCATCGCTTCCCGCCCAATCGCTTGATGCTCTTTTGAGTTGAGGTCACAGCGAGCGGGATAAGCATTATGAAGCTTGCCATGCCTACGGTGATGAACGGCCGCTTCGCTATGTCCTCGCCTATCAATCCGAACCCGAAGAACTTGTCGAACCAAACGTAAGTGAGCAGATGAACGCAGCCGTAGAAGAAGCCATAGAGTCCGAGCAGGCGGCGAAACTTGATCATCCATGGGAGGCCAAGCGATTTGCGAAAGGGCGTGACTGCCAGCGAGAGAATCAGGAATAACAGCGTCAACACACCCGTGGTTCGCGTTGCGAATTCGGTGGGATTCGCGCCGAGACGGTGATGATACCAATCCCAGGCTATCAATGAGACAGGCACCGCGCTGCTCACGAATATTACGAACTGTGCGAAGCGTGTGTCTTTCATCTAGTAGTACTTATTCAGATCCATGCCGCTATAAAGCTGCGCAACTTCATCACCGTAGCCGTTAAACATCAACGTGTCTCGCATTCCGAATTCCCCGATGCGCCGCTCAGCCTTCTGGCTCCAACGCGGGTGGTCGTGATTCGGGTTCACGTTCGAGTAGAAGCCGTATTCGCGAGGGCCGGCGATGTTCCATGTCGTCGGTGGTTGACCTTCAACCAGCTTGATTCTGACGATCGACTTGAGTCCCTTGAAGCCATACTTCCACGGAACTACGAGCCTCAGCGGCGCGCCGTTTTGCGGCGGCAACGTCTCGCCGTAGAGCCCGCTCGCGAGTATAGTCAGCGGGTGCATAGCCTCGTCCATTCGCAAGCCTTCCACATAGGGCCAATCTAGAACGTCCGAGTTGATGTTCGGCATCTGCCTGGAATCGGCGAGCGATTCAAACGCGACATACTTCGCCTGCGACATCGGCTGCACCTGATCGAGAAGCTTTGCCAGGGAGAACCCCACCCACGGAATAACCATCGACCATCTCTCAACGCAGCGATGGCGATAGACGCGCTCCTCGGGCGGACTGATCTTCAGCAGATCCTCGATGTCGAAAACTCGAGGTTTGTTGACCAGCCCCTCGACCGAAACCGTCCACGGTCGAGTGATGAAGTTCCTGGCCTTTTGAGCCACTGCCTGTTTGTCGGTGGAAAACTCGTAGAAGTTGTTGTAGTGAGTTATGTCTTCGAGCGATGTCTTCGCCTCGTTAAGCGGCGCGACGGCCGATGGAGCCGCTTGCACATCGGCGATCTGATCTCCGGTTTGGACCCCTTCTCCGTGACTCGTGAAGTATCGATAAACCAAACCCGTCGCTACTGTGCCGCCGGCGAGCACCGCGCCGCGCAAAAAAAGCCGGCGGTTCAGGTAGACCTTCTGGCCGGTTATTTCGCTGCTCTTGATATCCTCAGGCTTCTTGATCAACATAGCTGCTTCTATTCTACAACGCGTCAAACACTTCAGTCTCGCCTGCAGTTCGAACGCCGCCGCATAGCTTCATAGCCGCCGATTTTGAAATGCCCGCGAGGCCGGCATGTTCATGATCCAGCTCGATGAGCTTTTTATTCCCTGTTCGAAACAGCTGGTGGGGTGGCGCTCATTCCGCCGGGTTGCGCCGATGCTCACTTTTGCCCGACGAGATCGGCTCCCGGATCGCTTTGGCTCCTGATTCATCTGGTCGCGATTGGCTCAGAGACAAGCAAAGGCGCCGCAATTGCGATGTAAGCTGCAGTCTTGCGGTGACCGCTTTCGCTGACATACCAACCTTCATCATCGGCTTCCTTTAGTCGCACTGCCATTGCGAGAGCGCTGAACGCATAGTCGATACCCAACCTCTGCTAAGGTAAAGATGATTCACTTCCAAATCGTGTAAATATCAAACAATGTCGGCCGGTAGATCGCAACGATGCTGACGAAAGTCACAGCTCATGAGGGTTCGGTTGATAGTCGGAAAAACCCGGACCTACTGGGCTCTGTAGGCGCGTGCGAACAGAAATGGGTCCATCTGGTGAGAGTTCGATGATGTTGTAGGAGTTCCTTCCGATGATATTGATGTGAGCTCTATCTACGCCCACGCTGCCTCCACCGACAATCGCTATTGAACCGTCCACACAACACTCTTTTCCTTCAAAAGGATCTACAAATCCATCCACAATCCGCCTAACGATCGAAATGAACGGCTGGTGCTGGTGTCCATGAAGAACCAGCCGAGTGCGTGCGAAGACCAAGCTCCGAAGCACAGCTTCAGCATCCAACATGATACTAACTTTCTTTGATTCCCAGTCGATACCTTCGATGTAGTTCACCGGCATCAGATGATGATGGACAAGAGCAATTCGAAGCTCGTTGTCTCGATGATTACTGTTTAGAAATCGCAGCGCCAACCTGAGCTGTTCTCGCCCCACGAAGCCTAGCCCTGCATTTTCCTTGGATTCAATTCGACAGCTATTTAGCCCGATGATGCAAACCGGGCGCTCATTGATGAGAAACCGATGGATGCGCAAAAACGATTCCTCGGGTTCAGCGCCGTAAAAACTTGCACAGAAGTTCGCGTAGTTGAGTTCGGCATTGTCATCCACGTCACCCTTCTCATCGCGCCATTCGATGTCATGGTTGCCTGGGACTATCACCACCTGTGAGTTGTGCAGGCCCAGTTTGCTGCACAGTCCCTCAAGAAACTTTTGCGCGTTCGCGAATTCGTGAGGATCCCCGGCCCACGTAAGATCGCCCGTAACAAGGACGAGCGCCACATCGTTCTCACTAATACCGATAGCCTCGAGATCTTGTAGCAACGCTTCAAGAAGGCTTTCCTTGGCGATTCGGAGTCCGCGCGTTGAAAGCTGGTTTCGAAATGCATGCTGCGGTCCGAAATGGGGATCGGAGATATGAAGAACGTACTTGCCTTTCAAGGCCCAGACGCCGCGAGATAGTCCCTTTACAATGCGACTGCGTAAACGAATGCCAAGCTCGTCGGTTGGCACAATGAACCACAAACTAATGTTGCTATCAAGAAAATCTAAGTCCAACACAGGTTGACCGATGGCCGAATCGGGTAATGCTGTTGCCGATTGGCGAGGTGCCGTTCGATTGCTGTGTGAATAGACGTAGTCTGACAGATAACTCAACGGTAGGCTCGGTTCCTCAATTACTCCTATCTCGAACCAAGCGGGTAACACCTTGTCGCGATAATATGTCGGACAGAGGTCTGGGGTCGGAGGAGACTGCAACATACCCCCTGGTTGATAGTGCACATTGAACAAAGGAGCGCGATACAACACTCCTTTAGCGGAGTCAACAAGGAGCACGGTCGCATTTGGTGTTAAATCCTGTTTAATGAGGGTCAGGCCTGGGTCAGGCATGAGCTCTGGAGGCTTCTTCCACCAACCCCAGAGCACACGTCCCGCCGCATTCGCGATCTCATTGTGTGCGCTGATCGTATTTACCTCGGCAAACAGATCCCGAAACCTGAGGAGAACTTGTTCAGGCATTGGCAGCTCCCTCTAGAATGTTCGCCAAGATGTACTTTGTGGTTTCATCCGAATCCACACTCTCAATTGCAGCGTTCAGAGATTCTCCGTTGGCGCGCCGAACTTGAATATCAGCAAGTATGCTAAGCAATTGCTCTGGACGAGAAGCTTCCAATCCATGACCTCTTGATGTAAGGACATTAACATTCTTACGCGAAGGGTTTCTTCGGCTAGGAGACGAAAGGACGGTAGACTCACCTCTCGGGATTAGTAGGTTTGAGTTGTTTTCAGAGCGCACGCAAATATTTACGAAAACTCGCAAGGAGTCGATATCCATCTCAGTCCAATGAGCCCTCGGGATTGAATCAACCTGCAAGCCTGCTGCGGCGTCTGGACGTGTCTCGGCAAGAACGAAATCAGCAACCTTCCAAGCCCCGAGGTTTGTTAGTCCGCAAGCGTCGAGTTGCGCCGCTTCGAATGTGGGAACGTCATATTCCGCGAAGCCTGACAGGAGCGTAACTTCATTGGAAATCTCTCTGGTTCTCGAAAGCAGCAATTGACGTTCCAATTGGGCCGATGGGCGCGTTAGTTCCGGAAACAACGAGTAAAATACGCACCCTCCAGGTGCAAGTTCGGTCGCTCGCTTAAGCCAAAGTAGGTACTCGTGTGGATACCAAGGCGGATCGAAGAACACGCAATCGAAGGAATTCCGGAGGGCTTCTGGAATATCATCAGCAACATCATAGTTAATAATGGCATCACTCCGACCTCCATAAGTTCCGGCTAGGTTCTCCGTAACGACCGGATCGAGATCAAGCAAAAGCCTTTTCAGCCCCAACTTGTTCTGTCTGAACCATTCATACAGACGAGGGGTACCAACAAAAGCAAGCGACTTTCCCTCCCAATTGCGTAAGCGCGCAATCCGGTCACAAGTCAGAGCGGTGAAATACCATGATGAGAGAACAGGATTGCCCTCAATACCAGAAAGGAGGGACCGAGCAGATTCCTCGATAACGCTTGGGGTTGTAGAAGCGAAGGCGGAGACGTTTGTTTTGCTGATTTCGGCAGCTAGTTCGAGTTCCTGAAGGCACTCGTTGACAAGCGTGGGATAAGCCCCAGCGCAGCGACGGACGATGTCAATTAATTGCCGAGGGTGGTTGTTGATACATCGCCGAACGCGTAGCTTAATCTGACTCCCATAGCGACCGTTTTCGCTGCGATCCTGGTTCAGAGAGTTTTCGTCAGCCACTAGGGAAATCCAACCCGCGGGTTTCGAATCTACTTTCATAGGAATCCAATGATAGTTAATACCCCTCAGCGGGACAAGAGGTTGCTGGACACGAGTCAAGTTCTCCGCCAATGCGATCAAAAGCCCCCGGGGTGATTCAAGAGCGAGGTCCGGCAATGCGGCCAACAGGCGTTCGCGGCTTGACCCGCCCCACAAAGCCGCTGCTGTTCTGGTGCCGGCGGCGCGTCCCATCATTATGTCGGCGGGGCTATCGCCGATGACCAGCGTAGAACCGGGATCGGCGCCAAGACCGGCCATCGCGCGAAGCACGCCGTCGGGCGCAGGCTTCGGATTTTCGACGTCATCGCCCCACACGTTGACATCGATCAACGAGCGCAACCCGGTGAAGTCAATCTCAAGCTCGCCCGCCCGTCGCGGCTTTAGCGAGACTACGGCGATGCCCGCGCCGCGATCGCCCAGATACTCGAGCAGTTCGGCGATGCCGTCGTAAGGCGTCAGGTGGTGATGATGATTTGCATAGTAATGCTCTTCGAAACTGACCAGCATTTCATCGAGCATCTCTTCGCTGTAGCGGCTCAGCACTTCCTGAGGGGTGACGTTCCAGAAGTCGTGAAACTGTTCTACATCTATCTCTAGCCCGGTATGCAATCTAATGGAATGAAGAAAGGCCTCGCGATAAGCTGGTTCAGAGTGAGCGAGCGTCCCATCGAAATCGAAGATGAATGAATCGAAATTCATGAAGAGTCTGCGGCTCAGGGGTCTTGAGTTTCCGGTTTCCGGTTTCCGGTTTCCAGTTTCTGGTTTCCGGTATCAGTCTCCAGCAAGAAACCGACCAGAAACTTGAAACCAGAAACTTGAAACCAGAAACCTGGCAAACTATGGCACGAGCTTGATTGAAAACTTTCCTGTCTCGACAACCCCGCCTTCCCTTGGCTGGGGCTTCTCGCCCTCTCGCGTTGGAGCGATGTGAACAAGCCGGCCCTCGAACGAATCAGTAGCAAGAAAATCAAAGCGAGTATCAGTCTCTTTTCGTTTTGCATGCCTGAACCTTGATTGGCGCTTTGATTCAATATCGGTACTAGCTCTTTCCGTTTTCGAAGTTCCCCATCGCGCGGAACTTCTCATAGCGTCGCGTGATCAGATCCTCGTAACTCAGATCGCGCACCGAGCTCAACGCCTCCGACAGACAAGCATCCAGCAAGTTGCCGGCTTCCTCGTGATTCATGTGCGCGCCACCCGGAGGCTCCGGCACTATCTGATCGATCAACCCGAACTCGAGCAAGTCAGGCGCAGTCAATCGCAACGCTCGAGCCGCCTCCTCCGCGAAGTTCTTGTCGCGCCACAGAATCGCCGCGCAGCCTTCGGGAGAGATGACCGAGTAGATCGAGTTCTCGAGCATCATCACTCGATCGCCGAGACCGATGGCAAGCGCTCCGCCCGAACCTCCTTCGCCGGTTACGGTCACGATCACCGGAACGCGCAGCTTGGCCATTTCGCGCAAGTTGTATGCAATTGCTTCAGCCTGACCGCGCTCTTCGGCGTCGATACCGGGATAGGCGCCCGGCGTATCGATCATGGCAAAGATCGGCCGGTTGAACTTTTCGGCAAGCTTCATTACTCGCAGCGCCTTGCGATAGCCCTCGGGTTTGGGCATCCCGAAATTACGCTCCTGCCGCTGTTTGGTTGTGCGGCCCTTCTGATGACCGAGCACAACGCAGGGCTCATCGTGAAAGCGCGCGAAGCCGGCGACCATGGCTGGATCGTCGCCGAAACGGCGGTCGCCGTGAACCTCTTCAAAGTCGGCGAACAACAACTCAATGTAATCCAGGGTATAGGGACGGCCCGGATGGCGAGCGAGCTTCACGCGGTCCCAGGCATTGGGCGTATCGGGTTCCGCGGTCAGGTTGGCCGCTTCCGACTGCTGCAATCGACGACGAATCTCTTCAATCGATTCTTCGCCAGTCGGGTCCTTGTCCTGCTTTCTCTCTACCATTTTCGGTTTGGTTCCGGGTTCGGAGTTTAGAGTTCAACCTTTAGGTTGCGCGTGCAACGGCAAGCTAAAGCTTGAACTCTGAACCCGGAACTCTGAACTCCAGTCTAACGCTCTTAGCTTGGACCCTAATCTTGACACTGCTCTTGCGCGATTGCTACATTGCGACGGCGCGCCCGCACCGTGTTTTCCCCGCACTAGCGCCGCGTTTCCTGCGTTCGTTGCAGGGTTCCAAGGAGGTTTCAAGCTAATGGCGAGGTTCAATGGTATAGAAGTTCCCGCCGATGGTCAAAAGATTACGGTTGATGGAATCAAGCTCAACGTTCCCGAGCGCCCGATCATTCCCTTCATCGAAGGAGACGGGACCGGGCGGGATATTTGGCAGGCTTCCCGGCGTGTTTTTGACGCCGCGGTCGAGAAGGCTTACGGCGGGGCGCGCCAGATCGTCTGGTACGAGATATTCGCCGGTGAAAAAGCGTTCGAGAAGTTTGGCGAGTGGCTGACGGATGATTCAGTCAAGGCTATAGCCGAGTTCGTGGTCGCGATCAAAGGCCCTCTAACCACGCCCATCGGCGGCGGAATTCGCAGTTTGAATGTCACCCTGCGCCAGGTGCTGGACCTGTATGCGTGCGTGCGGCCGGTCCACTACTTTGAGGGCGTGCCTTCGCCGGTGCTTCATCCCGAACGTGTCGACGTGGTGCTCTTTCGTGAAAACACCGAAGACGTTTACGCAGGAGTGGAGTTCAAATCGGAAAGCGAGCGCGCTCGAGAGGTTATTTCGCTGCTCAATGACAAGTACGGCTACAAAGTTCGAACCGACAGCGGCATCGGGATCAAGCCGATGTCTCCGACGGGAACCAAGCGCCTGGTGCGCCGCGCAATCGCATACGCACTCGAGTTCAACAAGCCTTCCGTCACGCTCGTGCACAAGGGCAACATCATGAAATTCACCGAAGGCGCTTTTCGCGATTGGGGCTACGAGCTTGCGAAGGATGAATTCAGAAATCAAATAGTCACCGAGCGAGAAACGTGGATATTGGATAACCGCGAGAAGAATCCTTCGATCAGCGACGAAGAGAACGCGCGAATGATCGAGCCGGGGTTCGAGCAGATGTCGGAGAAACAGCGCGCGGAGATCATCGGTGAGGTCACGCGGGCGATGGCCTCCATCTGGTCAACGCATGGCAACGGCGAGTGGAAAAAGAAACTGTTAATAAAGGACCGCATCGCCGATTCGATCTTCCAGCAGATCTTGATTCGCCCGGATGAGTACTCGATTCTCGCGACTCCAAACCTGAACGGTGACTATCTTTCGGACGCAGCGGCGGCGCAGGTAGGCGGCTTGGGAATGGCTCCAGGAGCCAATATCGGAGATCGAGCCGCCGTGTTTGAAGCCACGCATGGCACCGCTCCAAAATACGCGGACAAGGATATGATCAACCCTTCCTCCGTAATTTTGTCCGGGGTGATGATGTTCGAACATCTCGGTTGGCGCGAGGTCAGCGAGAAGATTGTTGACGCATTGACTAAAACCATTCGGCAGAAGCGAGTGACCTACGATCTTCATCGGCAGATGGAAGGGGCGACCAGGCTCAAGACAAGCGAGTTCGCTTCGGCGATCATAGAGAATATGTAGGTGAGGCTCCATCATGGCAAAAGGCCAAAGCTGGAAAAAGGGTCGAGGAAAGCTGGGAGTGCTTTCACCGCTGCTTGGTATCTGGAAGGCGAAGGCAGAGACGCCCATGGGTCCGGTCAATTGCACTCGATCATTTACCCAAATTCTTGGTGGCAAATACATTCAGCTAAACGCTTCGTGGAAGTTCCCTCAGGGCGCCTACGAGGAACTTGCGATCTTCGGCGCGGGCGAGAATGGCGAAATAGGATTCTGGTCTTTCACGTCAGACGGAAAGCGCTCCGAGGGCTTGATCGCGGATGTCACCGACATCCATCCACAGGCGATCGGCTTCCACGCACAGATGCCTGCCGGGTTGGCGCGGATGGCTTATTGGCCTGACGACGCGGGTGGCTTCCGATGGGCGGTTGAAGCAAGGAACGCGAAGGGATGGAAGCGCTTTACCGAGCACCGCTACAACGCGGCTTGAGTACGTTGGTCGCTAAAACGTTAGCTTGCAAAGTGAGCGCTTCGACAGCGCGCGCAGTTAGCTGGTAAGAGGCGGAGCAGCGAATCTTTCCCACTGGTTCGCGATCATGGAAAACGCTACCAAGCAATCAATCGTCCCGGAGGATTGGGACGACTTCGTTAAGTTCATCGCTCAGCACCGAAGCGACATCGCCGAAGGCCGCTACGATCTTCGGATTGAAAAGGACTGGGCCCGCGAACTCACCGACGACGATCTCCTCCTGCTCATCGAGCACTGCCCAAGCTCCAGACTGACGATTGCGTCGGCGACGAAATCCGCCGCGGTTCTGGACGCGCTGTCGCACGACGCAAAGAGCGAGGTCAGAGAAGAAGTCGCCGACAACCCGCGTACGCTTGCGGCTACTCTCGATACGCTGTCGAAGGACCCGGCCGCTGCTGTTCGAATGGCAGTCGCCGAGAATTCGGCCACGTCCCAGGCGAATCTCGAAACACTGTCAACGGATGAAGTGAATTATGTCCGGTGGGGTGTCGCTCACAATGAGAAGACACTAGCGAGCGTTTTGGAAGTTCTTGTTAAAGACCCTGACTCTTACGTGAGAGACGAGGCGAAGAAGAACCCTCACGCGCCTAAGCAAACTCTTTGGTCACGGCTGTTCGCTAAACGAACTTAGGATAAGGTCCCAGACCTATTTGGTGCCCGCCGCTTCCGGCCTGACGGTAACTTTCACCTCAGCATTGGACCAGCAACACTGGAACCCCCGGCCTCCGTCTCCGGATGCATCGTTGGCCACGAGACGCAACACATACTCACCCGGCTCACCGAAGGCCGCGGTGGTCGTCGCTTTACCCGTGAACACAGGTGCAGGTGTCAACTTAGTCTCAGTTTTCTCCACCGTTGGCTTGCTGTTGGCGAACGTCACGCTGCCCGGACCGCGAAACTTACTCCACGACACAGTCACTGGAGCAACCCTCAACCCTTGAGTCGCGGATCTGGGCGCCTTCGCATCATCCGAAACCCACACGGTCAGTGTCAGCAGAGCCGGGATGGTGGTCGACAAGGTTGCGCTGGCGCCGCGCGGGCCTTGTATCCCGAGCTTTCCTTCTTCGAAGCTGATGAATGGGGGAGTGTTCCCGCTACCCTCAATAAAAGGCGAAACCTCATACAAAGGATTCAAGCTCATGGGAATCACGCTGGTCTGGCCGTTGACGACAAGCGTCCAGGTGAGTTTCCGGGTTCCGAAGTCCTTTGGCACCGTGACGGTAAAAACGCCCCACTGCCGTCCGGTCATGAAATGTGCCGGTTGCCCCTGATCAGGACCGCCCGGCTCAATACGATTGTTTGGCCCGATCGGAATGTCCAGCTCTCGCTTTGTATTTCGGTTGTAGTAGCCGAGGAGCAGACTGAAGCTGCCGTCTGGATTAGCAAACCATCCTTCAAAAGCGCCGGTGATGCTCTGGCCCGACTCGTGCGGAGGCTCAGTGGGCAACTGTCCGCCGGAAACGAATGCGCAGCCTGCAAGCAGGATCACAATAGGCAGGCATGAAACTGCTGAGCGGCGCCGCTGCATCCTCAGAAAGTCTCCTCGTAGCGCAGAGTGGCCAGTCTGCGCATGACTGCGAATGTTCCAACCTTTGAAATACACCGCAGACCGGACAGTCCGCGGTACACGATCTACTGCGATTGCCGGGAGGCGGCGGGCTTGAGCGCCTTTTCGTTATTCTTTGCAATCCATGCCTGATAATCTTCTTCAGAAATATAAGTCACATTCACCCACGCGTGCGCCATTTCATCAACCGTGCGATCGCCCCAACCAACCCACTGATCCGGATCGGGGTTGTTCTTGTTAGTGGTTGTATTGTCATGCCAGGCGGTAACGTGAAGGATCGTTCCCTTTGGCAGCACCGGGGCGGCATCCTCATTGTAAATGTAGTTGTTCATCCAGTTAAAATTGAAATGGTCGACGTAGCTCAACACCTGAGTCATCCCGTTCGGCAGGATTGCTTCGATCGCCATCGCCTTGCCACGCAGATGCATGTGCGGCTGGAAGTTCTCGAGCCGCGCCGGCTGTGCCAGCACATGAAACGCCTGGGTCACCGCGACCGTGTTTGGCGGAATATCAAGCCGGCTTCCGGTATTCGCCGTCGCGCCGAAGAGCGTCAAACGCGTTCGATACTTCGGAGTCTCGCCTTTGGGATAGAAGTACACCGCCAGTTCAGCGTGATCTCGAATCTGCTCGCCAACCGCGTGCAGATGGAGTTCCCACGAAATGCGCGAGCCCGGAAGCAACAGCTTCCCGCAGTTGGGCCGATAGACGTCGTAGCTCTTGCCGATGGCCCATTCCATCAGCAGTCCCGGTCCAGCCGAACCCGAGTTCGCGGTGTCGGAGGCATCGGCTGCGTTCGGGCGACTGGGAAGCGCGGCTTCTTCCTGAATGAGGCCGGCAAGGACGTGATGCATGATCTTGCGACCCGCGAGAGTGCCGGGCCGCATCTCAACTGCCCGCACCCAACGCGCCTCGGTCAGCGGCACATCGGTGACCGGTCTCCACCACACGTCCTGCGCCTGGGCCGGCATGGTGTAGTCCTCGGACTTGAGCACCAGATCCGGCGGACCGTACTGCTTGGCGAGAACCCAACTATCATCTTCAGGCCAATGCCTGGCAGCGGGCAGATCCCTGGGATCTCCCATCGGCGCACCGGAATCGACCCATCGCACAATTGTGTTTATCTGATCGTCGTTTAACGAGCGGTCGTTTTGGAAGCTCTGAATTCCAACAGTCTTGTCGATATGCCACGGCGGCATGTTCCGCGTTATGACTCGTTCCCTGATGGCCTTCGCCCACGGGCGCACCTCCTGGTAGGTTGCCAGCGACATCGGAGCCGCGGTCCCTTTTCTGTGACAATCCTCGCACTTCTCCTGGAATATTCGCGAGATGTCTTTTGCGAAGGTCGGCTTTGCCGGGACGGCGCTCTCTTTTGAATCAGCGGCGGCAGGAATAGCAATGGCCGCAGCGGCGAGCACAAACGCTGCGAAGACGGCGAGCTTCCATGTGGATTTCATACCAGACTGCTCCTGGAGTGGGTGTCTGAGCCTTGTTTGACCTCGCCTAATGTACCACTGCCGAGCAAGCCAAGTCTAACGGTTTCCAGTGCCCGAACGGTGTGGGATTGCGGGGCTAGCTCAACTCAGCGTGGTAAACCTTGAAAGCGGTTACGAGTAATGATTCTTCTTCCAACGCGGCGAAGGCAGTTCCTTGCAGATTCTCCATATAGCGGGATAACCGTTCGAAGTCTTGATCGAGGCTCAGTGGAAGATCGGTGAATATGATGTTCACTTTGTCCTCCATGGGCAATCCGGCTTGTGAAAGATAGCTCCCATCGAGTCCGCGCACGATCGTGCAGCCACCGAACGCGTAGGTGAACTCTCGCTCCAAGGTATCTAACAAATCGCGATATGATGGAGTTGGCAGGTCGGGGACATAGACTTCAATTCTTACGTTTTCGGACAGCGGCAATGAATTGTTCCCTTCGTTTGGGAAACTCTTCCATCCGTTTAATCACTTCCTTTGCGGACAGCTTGGCCCGTTGAGGTCGCTCGATCTTGATTTCCTTTATGTCTTTCAGCCTTCTTGCCATTTTGTGTACCAACTCTAAACTCTCTGGTCTTGCTTGTCATTGTAGCACATCTGATGCTATGCCTCGCGGGTCTTTGACGACGTATGATAGGGAGATTCAGTACGCGTATTACATTTTGCGTCAAAGCGAGGCATTCGATATGGAGGAGTGGATTCCAGAGAAATTGAAAGGAATAGCATACGACCTGACACACGGAGAACCGAACCCGGTTTACACACCACGGCAGATACTGGAGTGGTTCGACTCCCAGAGGAGGGGGTGGCGAGTAAAATGGATGATCAGAGAAGCGCTAAAGGAGCTTGGTCTCCGAACCGATCCTGACTTCTCATATGCTTACATTGACTCTGGCGTCCGATTCAAACTAGTTGAGGAGGAACAGCCGAAGGCCGCTTCTTCAGAGGATCAGTCTTCGAATGACGATCCCCCGTCTGCTGACATAGTCGAACAGGTTGGTACCGCAATCGAGGATCCCACATATCGCATCGGCAAGCTTCAATCAGCAAATACGCCCCGACGTCCGTAAACCCAAACGCGACAGTAGAGCAGGCGATAACGCTGATGCTCCTTTACAATTTTTCGCAGTTGCCGGTAATGCAAAGCGAGCGAAGTCTGAAGGGCGCGGTGACATGGCAATCGATAGGTAAGAACCTAGTGCTTGGAAAGCCTTGCGCTTCTGTTCAAGACTGTATGGATGAACCCACAGAAATCAGCTCGGACACGTCACTATTCGCAGCCATACCGACCATTGTGGACAAAGGGTATGTGCTCATTAGAGACCAACTGAACGTGGTCTGCGGAATTGTAACTACCACGGACCTCAGTCTTCAATTCCGTCAACTGGCCGAGCCATTCTTGCTTCTAGGTGAGATTGAGAATCACTTACGTCGGCTGAGCGTCGGAAAATTCTCGCTGGATGAGGTTCAATCAGTTAAGGACCCCGGAGATGTCGATCGACAAATCCGGGATCTTGCCGATCTGAGCTTTGGTGAACATATCCTTCTTCTGGAAAAGCCTGAGAGATGGGACGCCCTTGGGCTCAAAATCGACCGTGCCACCTTCGTGAAACATTTGAACGAAGTGAAGGACATTCGAAACAATGTAATGCATTTCGACCCCGACGGCACTGCCCCTTCGGAGCTCGACACCCTTCGTCAATTCGTGCGATTGCTGGAGGCAGTTGGGACTCCTGGTATCTGACACCGCTAAGCGTACCTGCAGATGACCGCGCACTGCACGCGATCATCGACTGGACATCGTAGTAGTCGGACGCAGCGTGAGCTTTTGCACTCGCCAGTTCAGGATTTCAGCTACGTACAGTTCGTTCTCAGAAGGACACGCGATTTCATGAATCCATCCGAACTGACCAGCCTGCTTACCGGTCTTTCCAAACACACCCAGCATTTTGCCTTCCAGCGTCAGCTTGTAGAGCCGGCCCGGATAAGCGTCCGAAGAAAACAGCACCTGATTCGGACCGGGTGAAATGCAAATTGCCCACGGCGCTCCGTTTTGCGCTGCCCCGCCTTCGGGCGAAGGCATGTTACCAATCGCCGGACGCGTCGCGGGATCAAAAGGCACATCGATGATTATCGCGCGGATGAATGTACCGTTTGGATCGAACACCTGAATGCGACGATTGGCTCGATCCGCGACGTAGATGTTTCCTTTCGCGTCCGAAGCGATGCTGTGCGGAGTGTTGAACTCGCCGGGCTTTGTTCCCCGGTCTCCCCACTGCTTTATCCAGTTTCCATTCTTGTCGAACTTCGCTACGCGAGAGTTGATGTAACCGTCGCTGATAAAGATGTTGCCTTCGGTATCCCATGTCACATCGGTGGGCTGGCGGAACATGCCGTCAATGGCTGGACGCGGGGGATTGACTCGTGTCCACGGCACGGCTTCGTCGGATGCTTCTTTCTTGCGGCCGAAGACCATTACGACCCGGCCTTCAGGATTGAACTTGACGACCATGTCCGATCCTTTGTCGACTGCCCAGATGTTGTCGTCTTTGTCGACCCTGACCACGTGAGCGTAGGACCAGGCGTAGAGGTTCTTTCCAATCTCGCGGATGAACTTGCCGTTTCGATCGAACTCCAGGAGCTGAGCGGCCGACGCCCCGTAGGCCGGTCCGTTCGTGTTACCTCGCGAGAACACAAACACGTGGCCCTTTGAGTTGACCGCCACTCCGCTCGTTTCACCGAAATGCAAGTCCGGCGGCAGCTTGAAGAAGTTCACGTCTCCGTCGCCCTTCAGTTCGGGCACCGGCGTCTGAGCGCAGACCGCCGTCGAGGCGAGTAGGATAAATAACAGTATTAGAAAACGCTTCATGAGACCTCCTGAAAGTTCAGAGTTCAGCCTTTAGGCTGCGGATTCGAAGAGCAAGCTGAAGCTTGAACTCTGAACCCTAACCCCAGGACCCTGAACCGCGTGCTTTGCGGTCCTTTGCGTCTTTGCGTTGAGAGTTCTCTCCGTGCCATTGAAGATTCTCAGCGCAAAGACGCAAAGGACCGCAAAGCACGCGAAGAAGATGTTCGTTACTTCTTGACGTATCTCTTCAGCGCTCGTGGTCCGACTTCGGCGCCGTAGAGGTTGCCCTTTGCGTCGACCGCGACGCCTTCAGCCGCGCTTGTAGCCACGCGATCGGGATTGGGTTCTGGGTCAGGAATGAAAGCCGTGACTTTGCCGTCCTTAACGCTCCCGATTCTGATGCCCCGCTTCCACCCCGCGTGACGAGCGGCGTTGGACTCCGAGTCTGCGGCGTAAAGCATGTCGTTTCTGATGTACAGCCCGCTGATCCGGCTGAACTGCTTCCACTCATCCAGAAACTTTCCATCCTGGTCGAAGATCTGAAGCCGGTTGTTGTTTCGATCGGCGACGAAGAGCCGCCCCTTCGAATCCATCGCAAGACTGTGAGGTGTGTCAAACTCGCCGGGGCCCGTACCTTTCTTTCCCCACGCCTTGATGAACTTGCCGTTCTTGTCGAACTTCACTATGCGAGCGTTGGTGTTTCCGCCGTGTCCGTCAGCCACAAAGATGTCGCCGTTCGGAGAGGTTATTACGTCGGAGGGTTGATTGAATGTATCAGGGCCGTCGCCTGGAACTCCTGCCTTGCCGAGCGTGAGCAGGACTTTGCCCTCGGGGCTGAACTTCACAACGACGTGTCCCTTGCCTGCGGTTGCGGGGTTCGCGGGTCCCGGCGGAACGCCGTCGGTCACCCAAACGTTGCCTTGCAAGTCGACGTGAATTCCATGAGGAAAAATGAACATCCCGTCGCCGAAACTTTTGATTAGCTTGCCGGTGTCATCGAACTTGAGAACGGCCGGAAGATTCGAACCGGCGCAGCTGTTCCCGCCGCATCTCTCGGCTACCCATACAGACCTGCCATCGGGGGCAATATCGACGGCACTTGTTGAACCCCAGGTGCGGCCTTCAGGCATCTTCGCCCAGCCTTCGATGGTTTGATAAGGATTAGGCGCATCGTTGACCGGCTGGCCGTTGCTTTGCGTGAATGCCCTGTCGGCAGAGAGTGCGAGCACCGCGACAGCAACCGCTGAAAGAATAAGTCTCACTCGATTTGAATTCGACATTGCTCCTCCCTTGGAAGAAAACTCACAAACGTTCGGCGCGACCGGCAGGTCTCACTTTTGCGATCAGCATTGATACTCTGGACCGTAGCCTCGCAGGATCAGGCCGTGGTTTGTCACTGGCTTCTATCACAAGCTCTGCATCGTCCGCCATCCCGGAACTGCCTCTGCGCCTGCTAAGCAATCTGACAAGCCAGACAGAGCCGATGACAATCAAAATCACAATCAGCCAACGCATAGCCGTCGCGATCTGGAAAGCCGTGAATGCCGGCCATCCGAACTGCCTCAACCGCTCCCAACGCTCGAGCATCCAATGCCACCCGGTATGCGCAACCAAAGCCGAAAGAATGATCGTTCCAACTCGCTCGGCAACAACAAACCGGAATAGCAATTCCAGAATGGGTACTAACAGCGCAATCACCAGGAGCTGACCAATCTCGACTCCGATGTTGAATGAGAGCAGCGATGTCAACAGGTGGGATCCCGCGAATTGCAGGTTCTGCCGCAGCGCGAATGAGAATCCAAACCCATGAACCAATCCGAAACCAAGAGCGATCATCCACCGGCGCTGAACGTTGCTCCCGATAATGTTCTCGAGCGCCATGTAGACGATTGAAACCGCAATCAAAGTTTCGATCAGTGGTGGAAACCACAAAGCATCCGGCCCAAGATTGTAAGCCGAGGCAATCAGCGTGGCCGAGTGCGCTATCGTAAACGCAGTCACTACCTTGATGAGCGGGCGAAATCGCCGGAAGGGAATCACCAGGCAGAACAGGAACAGCAGATGATCGGTGCCGTCGAGGATGTGAAAGAAGCCGGCCTGGACAAATCGCAGCGCCGCCTGATGCCATCGCGGATCAAGCGTCACCAATCCGGGATCGCCATCGAACTCGAATGCCCGGACCGCTCCACCCGGTTGAATGAATCGAACAACGCTTACCACTCGGATACCCAATCGCGAAAGCGAAGGTCTTATCGAGAAACGCGAATTCTCCGAACGAATCGAATACTCGAAGAGGACATCGAGCAGTCCCTGGTTCCAATAGAGCTCGGTGTTGTCAGGGAGCTTCGGGCCGGTGACGCGCTCCAGCGCCAGCTCATACGATTCGAATGATCGTTCTGATTCGAGCGAAACTCTCGCGGCTGCCACACGCGCCGGTTGTAATCGGATGCTGTCTTCGTACAGCTCGATGTTATCTGAAATCCACAAAGTCGCGGCGTCCCGAATCGATGCGTCGGCACGCCCGAGATCGATATAGCCCGGTCCGCGAGTAGGGAAATCGATATCACGGCATGCTCGCAACGGGACACGGACGAGAAGCTCCAGCTTATCGCCTTCAGGCTTGAGAAACGCCTGAACGGTCACATCGTTTGGAATGTCGTGAGCAACAGCTTCGCGACACACTATGAAAACAAAAACCAACATCCCGAGGGCCAATAAGGTTGCCGGCTTCGCCCTGCGATGTAACTGAGTCACTGGCAAGCAAGTCTCCGAACTACTGGACCGTGATTCTTTCCGCCAGCGGATACTAAATCCAGGAACCGTGACTGACAAGCGGAGGGGATGATCGCCCCACGAGTCTCGGCCGGCCGGTGTGAAACGCCGCGATAGCATTTGAAGCCAATCGCGTATAGTGATAGGCTGCAAATCTCTGAGCGGAATCCCGAGCTTCAGAATCATCTAAACCAGTGGAAACAAGCAGCGATGTGACTCGCAACCTGCACTCGAACGGACGAATGAGATGACGAATATCTTCGGAACTCGGATGGGAACGCGGAGGGGCAAGCGCAAGCTATACACAGGTGTGATGGTGATCACGCTCACTATCGTTGCAGGTATCGGCGGGGCCTCACGCGCTCAGAGGCGGGCCGCCTTCCAGACGCCCAGGTTTGAAGTGGATCCCTTCTGGCCCAAGCCTCTTCCAAATCACTGGGTGCTCGGTTCAGTAACCGGCGTTACGGTGGACTCGCAAGACCATATCTGGATTGTTCATCGGGCTGCCGACTCGCTTGGCAACAACGAGAAAGGCGGAATACTCAAGCCGCCGACCGGATGTTGTGTGCCGGCGCCGCCGGTTCTGGAGTTCGACCAGGCAGGAAATTTACTCGCGCATTGGGGAGGACCGGGTACCGGATATGACTGGCCTTCCGCGACCGGCGGCATAACTGTGGATCACAAGGGCAACGTCTGGATAGCGGGTGCCGGGCAGCCGGAACCGGCCGCCGCTCAGGCGCGCGGCGCGGCCGCACCCGCGAAGCTCCAGGATGCACAGGTGCTCAAGTTCTCGCCGGGCGGCCAGTTCATTCTGCAGATCGGACACGCGGGCAAAGTTGAAAGCAACGACAGCAAAACGGGTCTCAACCGGCCGGCGAGCGTAACCGTTGACGGCTATGCGAATGAGGTTTATGTCGCCGACACCGGCAATCGGCGTATCGTAGTCTTCGACGCGGAAACCGGTGCTTACAAGCGGCACTGGGGCGCCTTTGGCGAGAAGCCCGACGACTCAACTATGGCCGCCTATGATCCGGCGGCAACATCCCCGAAGCAGTTTCGCGCGGTGAGTTGCGCGGAGGTCGCGGTCGACGGCTCGGTCTATGTGTGCGATCGCTCAAACAATCGCATCCAGGTTTTCAAGAAAGACGGCAAGTTTGTTAAAGAAGCATCAGTTTCGAAAGCCACGCTGGGTGACGGCTCGGTCTGGAGCATTGCTCTTTCACACGAGCCGGCGCAGCGGATGATCTACGTGGCCGACGGACAAGACAAAAAGATACTCGTGCTTCGTCGCGATACTCTCGAGACAGTAGCGAGCTTCGGCGACGGCGGGCGAATGCCGGGACAATTCTACGGCGTAGGCAGCATCGCGGTTGATAAGAAAGGCAACGTCTATACCGGCGAAACATATGAAGGGAAGCGCGTGCAGAAGTTCGTTTACAAAGGCACTGCCGCAAGCACGAAGCGCTAGCGAAACAAAATGTCCGAGAAGATCTCATTTTCCATTTTCCAATTATCATTTTTCATTTGTCATTGCGAGAGATCAGCGCGCGCGTTCTGCGATGACGAATAAAAAAATGAAAAATGGAAAATTGCCCGGGTCGCCGTAGGAGGAGAATCGATGAAGGACACAGCGCGAAGGCATAACATCTACATCGGAGCGGTGTTTCTTGTGGTTCTAGTCGGGCTCTTCATCGGACAGAGCGTTCTGGACCGGACTCCGGCCGCCGAGGGCGGAACTGCGGTGATGGCGCCGCGCTTCGAAGTCGATCCCTTCTGGCCCAAACCGCTTCCGAATCACTGGTATATCGGCATGTCGATCGGCGTTGCAGCGGACGCCCAGGATCACATCTGGATCGTTCATCGGCCCGACACCGTCTCGGCCAACGAAGCGGCGTTGGATCAGAAGACCGGTGAGTGCTGCTCGAAGGCGCCGCCGGTTCTCGAGTTCGATCAGGCCGGCAATTTGATCGGTCATTGGGGCGGGCCGGGCCAGGGGTACGAGTGGCCGGAGTCAAACCACGGCATCACGATCGACTACAAAGGCAACGTGTGGATTGGAGGCAACGGCACCAACGACGCGCAGGTTTTGAAATTTACTCAGGATGGAAAGTTCCTTGCGCAGTTTGGACACTCGGGCAAGACCGCCGGCAGCAACGACACTGATAACTTTGGACGAGTAGCCAAGATCTTCGTCGATCCCAAAGCCAACGAGGCTTACATATCGGATGGCTATCTGAATAAGCGGGTGGTGGTGATCGATGCCGACAGCGGAAAGTTCAAACGCTATTGGGGCGCTTACGGCAACAAGCCCGACGATAAGAACCTCGGCCGCTACGATCCCGACGCGCCGCCGGCCCAGCAGTTTCGCAACCCGGTTCACTGCGCTGAGCTTTCCAGCGACCGCTTGTTGTATGTGTGCGATCGTGTGAACGACCGCATCCAGGTCTTCACGCCCGCGGGCAAGTTTGTTAAGGAACAGTGGGTAGCGAAGAGGTCGCTGTCTGACGGCTCTGTTTGGGACATCGCTTTCTCGAAGGACCCGCAGCAGAAGTTCATCTATCTTGCTGACGGCCGCAATCAAAAGGTGTACATCATCCAACGGGATACGCTGGAGGTGTTGACGAGCTTCGGTGACGGCGGGCGTCAGCCCGGGCAGTTCTACGGTGTTCATAGCATCGCGACGGACTCGAAGGGAAACATCTATACGACCGAAACCTACGAGGGAAGACGATTGCAGAAGTTTGTTTACAAAGGCCTGGCGCCGGTGACAAAAGAAGACCAGGGAACGCCCTGGCCGGGGGCCGGTTCAAAATAGACTTTGCGATTTGCGGGCCTTTGCTTCTTTGCGTAAAACTGTAATCAAGAAAGTAGGACCGGTTTCGCGCAAAGGACGCAAAGAACCGCAAAGACGCAAATCGGATTCAAAGGCGAGGAGGTGCGTATGACTAAGAATTCAGCGACTCGACGAACGTTCATTGGCTCGATGGCGGCAGGGTTGGGGCTGGCTGGAATTGCTCCGTCGTTTGACCTGTTCGCGCAGACGCGAAAGCAGGGAGAACCCGGGCAGGAGCATCCCGAGGAAGATTACGACGGCATGGCTAAGCTTGCGAGCAATGAAAATTGCTGGGGACCCTCCGATGACGTCGTGAAAGCAATGACCGGCGCATTCAAGTACGCGAACCGTTATCAGTATCCCGATGGCGGCATCGTCGAGGCCATCGCCAAACATCACGGCTTGAAAAAGGACAACGTAATACTCGGCGCGGGGTCGGGCGAGATTCTGAAAATGGCCGATGAGGTCTTCCTGCCCGAGCACAAGAGAGTTGTGGGCGTCGATCCGAGCTACGACTCGGTGTATCGCCACGTCACCAACAGCAAGGCGGAAGTAATCAAAGTTCCGCTGATGAAGGATTACCGGATGGACATTCCGGGAATCGTCCGCGCGGTCAAGATGAACTATCGCGACGTGAGCTTCGTCTACATTTGTAATCCGAACAACCCGACCGGGAACATCATTCCAAAACATGAGATCAAGATGCTGCTCGATAACATTCCGTCGGATGTCACGGTGTTGATTGACGAGGCGTACCATCATTTCGTCACGAATCCTGACTATGCCACGTCCGTGCCGTATGTTCTCGAAGGCCGGAACGTGATTGTGACGCGGACCTTCTCGAAGATTGCCGCCCTCGCCGGCATGCGCCTCGGCTACGGGCTCGGGCCAAAAGAGTTGATAGAGCGGTTGCATCCCTTCAATAGCGGCGGGCTCAATGCGATCGTGAAGTACGGCGGTGTCGTAGCGCTGAAGGACCTTGCTTACGAAAAGAAGATCAAGCAGATGACGATCGATCTGCGGGAACGGACGATCAAGGACTTGCGCGGCTGGGGCTACGAAGTCATTCCGTCGGAGACTAACTTCTTTATGGTCAACGTAGGACGCGATGTAACTCAGGTCGCAGAAGACTTCAAGAAGCGCAAGGTTCTGGTTGGCAGAAAATTCCCGCCGATGAACAACTGGCTGCGCGTCTCGGTTGGAACCGAACCCGAGATGCAGCAGTTCACCGCAGCGTTCAAGGCGATGTTCCCGGCCGGCGGAATCAAGGATACAAAGAATGACAAGGCGGAAGCGAAAGAAGCGGGCGCCTGATTTGATTAGGAAGGAACACCAATGAGCATTGCAGTTGAACTACCGAAGGAGTTGGAGAGTGAACTTGCTGGGGAGGCCGCTCAGCTTGGCCTGTCTCTGCCTGAATATATCCTGCGCGTACTCTCAACGGGCGTGGTTATCGGCGCGAGACCGAAGACAGGGTCCGAGTTGGTCGACTACTGGAAGGACGAAGGGTTAATCGGAATACGGGCGGATATCACTGACAGCCAAGCACACGCACGGCAAATTCGCGACCGGGTTGAACAGCGACCCATGTAAACCAGATGTTCTTGCTGGATACCGATATTCTAATAGATGGATGGGGACCGCTTTCGTCTGAATTTGGACCGCGCGCCGACGCAGGTGCCATTTAGCTTCGACTTAAGTAATGAGGAGCCTTAACAAGGAAGTATTGTCCTCATCGCGGCGGAACTATTTCCGTCTAACTCTAATGCCGTTGATGAAACCAGAACGGAGGTGGACTATGTGGCTAAGATTTTTTCGAACTGCTGGAGTATTACTTTTTGTGGGTGGTTTGGCTTCGACGCCTATTGAAGCGCGCGGCCAGTCAGCAACAAAAAACCGGATGGCGCCCCGTTCTACAAAGAGCGCGACGCCGGTCAAGTCGACCGGCAACGGAAACTCGCATTCCACGAAGAATGGCGAATGGCCGCACTACACCGGTGACCTTGCGGGTACCAGGTATTCGCCGCTCGATCAGATCAATGCGGAGAACTTCAGCAAGCTCGAGGTTGCGTGGCGATTCAAAACCGACAACCTGGGCACGCGGCCTGAGTACAAACTCGAAGGCACGCCGTTGATGGTCAACGGCATGCTCTACGCGACAGGCGGAACGCGCCGATCTGTCGTTGCGCTCAAAGCCGACACCGGAGAAATGGTTTGGGTCCACTCCGAATTTGAGGGCCAGCGCGCGGTCAATGCGCCGCGGCAGTTGTCCGGGCGTGGCTTATCTTACTGGACCGATGGCAAAGAAGAGCGAATCATTTACGTGACCACCGGCTATCGGATGGTTGCGCTTGATGCGAAGACCGGCGCTCGGATACCGAGCTTCGGCAAAGACGGCGTGATCGATCTCAAAGTAGGAGTCGTGCACGGCACCGGCCAGCAGATTGATTTGGAAAAGGGCGACGCCGGTCTCCACTCGACGCCGATTGTCGTCAAGGACGTTGTCATCGTCGGCATGGCGATGAAGGAAGGCATGACCGTAGTCACCCACGACAACGTCAAAGGACAAGCGCGGGCCTTCGACGTGCACACCGGCAAGCTGCTGTGGGCGTTCAACACGATTCCCAGACCCGGCGAGTTCGGCAATGACACTTGGCTCAACAATTCGTGGGCGACGAACGGGAACACCGGTGTATGGACGCAGATCAGCGTCGATGAAGAACTGGGGCTGGTCTATCTGCCGGTCGAGTCTCCGACATCGGATTTCTACGGCGGACACCGGCCCGGCAACAACCTCTATGGTGAGAGTCTTGTTTGCGTAGACCTCAGAACCGGTCAGCGTAAGTGGCATTACCAGGTCGTGCATCATCCGATATGGGACTACGACCTTTCGTCCGCGCCGATCCTCGCCGACATCAACGTAAACGGCAAGGCTATCAAGGCGGTCGCGCTGCCAACCAAGGAAGCCTTTCTCTATGTCTTTGACCGCGTGACTGGGCAGCCGGTCTGGCCGATCGAGGAGCGGCCGGTTCCAAAGGGCGACGTGCCCGGCGAGTGGTACTCGCCTACCCAACCCTTTCCCACCAAGCCGCAGGCCTACGCCCGGCAATGGGTCGGGCCGGAGGACCTGATCGACTTCACGCCCGAGCTTCGCGCGCAGGCAATGAAGGCCATCGAGCCGTTCAAGAACGGGCAGATGTTCAACCCGCCGGTCGCGAGTAAGATCGGAGGTCCTGTAGCAGGTCTTACAATCGGTACAACCAACGGAGGAACGAACTGGCCGGGCGGGGGTTACGATCCGGAAACACACATCGCATATGTGCCGGCTTCAAATGCCAGCCTCGTTCCCATCGGACTGATACAGTCGCCCGAAGGTTTCTCGGACATCAAGTACGTGTTCGGGAGAGCGGGCCAGCCGTTCAGGGTGAGTGAGGGGCCCGGTTACGGAAGCGCTGCCGACTACCCGCAGCCGCCGAAACGCCGCGCACCGGAAGGACCGCCGGCTCGCGAAACGGGCGGGGCGGCTCCTGCGGCGACTACGCCTCAGGGCAGCACTTTTGTTCAGGGGCTGTCGATCCTCAAGCCGCCCTATGGACTCCTCTCCGCCATCAATCTGGACAAGGGCGAGCTCGCCTGGCAGGTGCCACACGGTGACACGCCGGACGTTGTAAGGAATCACCCGCTGCTCAAGGGAATGGATATTCCAAAGACCGGGCAGAACGGGACGGTTGGTTTGGTGGTCACCAAGACTCTTGTCATCATGGGAGACCCTCAGGTGACGACTACGCCTGATCATCCGCGCGGCGCGATGCTTCGCGCCTATGACAAGGCGACCGGCAAACAGGTTGGCGCTGTTTTTCTTCCTGCCCCGCAGAGCGGATCGCCGATGACTTACATGCTCAACGGCAAGCAATACATCGTCGTTGCGATCAGCGGCGGAGCTTACTCGGGCGAGTATGTGGCTTTTGCATTGCCGTCGGCTGAATGATGTTAGGAGCGGGTGTTCAGAGTACCGGCTTTGGCCCGGTAGTGCCCGACAAAAACGAGACGTCGAAAGACCCAATGGCACTACCCGGCTAAAGCCGGTACTCTGAACGCTCGCCTAAAGCAAGATGAAGAAAGCAACCAAAGTAATAATCGCCCTACTAATCATTGGAGTGTCTCAGGCGGCGCTTCGCGCGCAACAAACAGACAAGCTGGTATCCGTATGGGACGGGGTATATACGAAGGATCAAGCTAAACGCGGCGAAAGTCTGTATGTACAAAACTGCTCGTCTTGCCACGGGCCCGATCTATCAGGCAACGATGAAGCAGCGGCGCTTGCTGGTCCGGTTTTTCTTTCGAGTTGGGATGGACTCACGGTTGGAGACCTGGCCAATCGAGTGCGCGTTTCGATGCCGCCAAACAATCTGGGAAAGTTGAGCCGCCAGCAAATAGTCGACATCCTCAGCTACGTGCTGAGCTTTAACAACTTTCCCGCAGGCAAGACAGAACTCGACCCGAAGCCGGAATTCTTGAAGCTGGTTCGCGTGGAAGGAACCAAACCCAAAGCGAAGTAGAGGCCCAACCAAAAACAATCGAGTCCAGCTGGCAAAACCAAGTCCCTCCTTTGAAATGCCTCTTGAAATGTCGGACCGACGAGCATTCTTGAAATTTCTGGCAGGCAGCCCATTGTTGGCTGGACTGCTTCCATTCCGCGAGGCATTCACCCAACAAGCCGGCGAGAATGTCATATCGTCTCCTGCTGAAGCGATCAACGTGCTCGAGTTTGAAGCCGCAGCTCGAAAGGCGCTCCCACCGGCGCACTTCGGTTACATGGCCACGGGAGTCGACAGCGATGCGACGCTGAAGGCAAATCGCGAAGGTTTCTCTCATTACAATCTCCGTCCGCGTCGTCTCGTTGACGTCAGCCGCGTCGATCTATCAACTGAGCTTTTTGGAGTAAAGTGGGAATCCCCCATCGTGATCGCGCCGGTCGGGAGTCAAAAGGCCTTTCACCCTGAAGGTGAAATCGCCGTCGCCAAAGCGGCGCAAGCAAGAAGAACCCTGCAGATACTATCCACTGTAACAACGTCATCCGTAGAAGATGTTACGAGTGCCCGAGGCGGACCCGTATGGTATCAGCTATATGCCACTAACAAGTGGGAGGCTGCGCAGAAGATCGTCAAGCGAGCGGACGCCGCGGGCTGTCCCGTACTTGTGATCACCGTCGATCTACCGGCCGGAAGGAACACGGAAACTCAGGAGCTCTTTCGAAGAATGGACACTAGGCAGTGTACCAATTGCCACTCGGGGGCCCCCGGTGCGACCTATCGCCGCAAGCCTATGTTCGACGGGATCGATACCGCCGGGTTGGGCACCTATTCACCTATGTTGACCTGGGAGTCCGTCCGCCGTTTGCGAGACTTCACATCAATGAAGCTGGTGCTCAAGGGAATCGAGACTCGAGAGGACGCGGCGCTGTGTGTGGAGAACGGCGTAGACGGAATCATCGTGTCCAACCATGGAGGACGCGCTGAAGACAGCGGCCGCGCTGCCATTGATTGTTTGCCGGAAGTGATCAAGGCAGTCGACGGGCGAATACCGGTGCTCGTCGATGGAGGCTTCCGAAGGGGCACCGATATTTTCAAAGCACTCGCGATGGGCGCGAGAGCGGTCTGCATTGGGCGTCCATATCTTTGGGGGTTGTCGGCTTTCGGTCAGCCCGGCGTTGAACGCGTGCTCGATATCCTGCGCCGCGAACTCGATCTGGTAATGAGACAGTGCGGCACTCGCACGCTTAAGGAGATCAGCCCTGCATTCGTCACCGAGAGTTGGCGCCGGGGTTGATGCGCCCAAATCGAGGTAATCGACATGACTAACACAATGAATTTGGATAGGCGCGGTGAGGGTCGTCAGAGAAGATTGTGCTCGATATGGCTCTTATGCTGCGTAGCACTGTTCTCGAATCTATCTGCAGCGCAAGACCGGGCGCAAACCCCGCCGACTCCGACCGACGTCAAGCCGGGAAGCATCACGCTGGACGACGTGCCTTACCCTTACGCCGTGTCTTACCTGCCGATGAGCTTGTACGGCCAGGACGTGCGCATGGCTTACATGGACGTCGCGCCCGAAGGTCAACCGAACGGACGAACCGTAGTGCTGTTCCACGGCATGAACTTCTTCGGCGAATACTGGGCCGCAACGATCGACGTTCTTCGCAAGCAGGGCTTTCGAGTGGTCGTGCCGGATCAGATAGGCTTCGGGCGGTCGTCAAAACCGATCATCCCATACAACTTTCACGATATGGCGCTGAACTCTCGCAAGCTGCTTCAGCACCTGGGCATTTCGAAGGCTGCGATTGTAGGGCACTCGATGGGAGGAATGCTGGCGGCGCGTTTTGCCGCTTCGTATCCGGATATGACCGAGCGTGCGGTAATCTATAATCCAATCGGTCTGACTGATCCCCGGTGGTCGCGTCCGTGGCGCAGCACCGAAGACTCTTACAAAGACACGCTTGGCTGGACATATCAGAGTATTTACCGGGGCATTGCGCGCTATTTCGTTCAAGGATGGAAGCCCGAATACGAGAAGTATGTTCGCATACATTACGCCTGGACGCTTTCAGGAGACTGGCCGCGGTTTGCGATGGTTCGGACGCTGGTGCAGCAAATGGTTTATGTTGATCCGGTGGTCTACGATTGGCCTCACATAAAAGTGAAGACGCTGGTGCTGGGTGGAGACAAGGACGGCCCCGACTTTCCGGCACGGGCGAAGTACATCGCGGACACCATTCCCGGAGCGGAGTTGGTGCTCATTCCAAACGTCGGTCATGTCCCGCACTTCGAGGCGCCGGATCTTTTCTACAAGGCGCTGCTGAAGTTTCTGAACGAATCGGCCGGGGCTGGACTAAAGACGACTCCAACTCCCCGTTGATTGGAAGATCCGTCGTGGAAGGAGAACCAACAATGCGAGGCGCAGTAGAGGGTCAACTTCGACGAAAAATGACTTAGGACTGCAGGATCGGGGAGACTCACTAGCGAGTAACAACTTCTGATTCTTCGAATGCCGAAGTAGTGATGCCGAGATACTCATCGATCTCCCCGCGCATCTGCTCGATCTGAGCAATGAACCCTTGTGACATAACCTCATAGGCGCGTGGAGACTCCTCGCGCTTCATTTCTTCAAGCTAATTCCAACTTTGTAATCTGCCGCTGAGTATGTTGGAGCTGTTCTCGGGTTAAGATTCCCATTAAAGCTTTACCTCGACAACACCGACTTGCCTATTGTGTCGCTTGTTTTGGAAGAACTCAATCACGAGTTTCAAAGCAGGATGTAACCTTTTCCGTTGCCCGAGCGTGTTCACATTAGACAGGAGGCGAACACGATGCATTCCAATGTAGGCCAAGGTGATGTCGTTATCATCGGCGGGGGAATCGCGGGGCTCACTGCCGCAACCTTCATTGCAAGAAGCGGAAAAAGCGTGCGGCTGTTTGAACAATCTCGCGCGCTCGGCGGGCGAGCACAAACCAAAGAACAAGGCGGCTTCTATCTGAATATCGGTCCGCATGCGCTCTATCGAAGCGGACGAGGCATAGAAGTCTTGCGCGAGCTCGGAGTCGAGCCACGCGGAAGCGTGCCTTCGGTGTCCGGAGCGTTTGCGATAAAGAACAATACAAAGCACACATTTCCAGCCGGAGCGCTGTCGTTGCTAATGACGAGTTTGTTCGGGCTGCCGGCGAAGCTCGAGGCGGCGCGGTTGCTCGCGTCGGTTGCGAAGATCGACGGCAATCGCGTGATGAATGTGACCGTTCGAGAGTGGCTCGATCAGAATGTCTCAAACGCTGAAGTCAAGGACCTGATCCTTGCGGCGTTTCGTGTTGCGACTTACACAAACGCGCCTGACCTTATGAGCGCCGGAGCGGCGCTCGAGCAATTGAAGAAGGCTCAGGACAAGAGCGTCTTGTATCTGGATAGCGGCTGGCAGACCCTGGTCGACGCGTTGCGCGATGTTGCGACGCGTAGCGGAGTTAAGATCGAAACCGGTCTGAGAGTCGAAGCGGTCACGCGCGATACGACAGGCTCTATCAGCGGCGTCCGCCTCGCTGATGGAATCGAGGTAAAGGCATCAACAGTCGTCGTCGCTTCCAGCCCTTCGGTTCTCACTGAGTTGGTTGAAGGCTCGGAACAAACATCGTTAGCGAGATGGTGCACCGAGTCGATTCCCGTGCGAGCGGCTTGTCTTGACCTGGCGCTCAGCAAGTTGCCGGCACCGAAGGCGACTTTCGCGCTTGGCATCGATCGCCCGCACTATTTGTCGGTGCATTCCGCAGCGGCGCGGCTTGCTCCCGAAGGCTCAGCGATGATTCACACGGCGAAATATCTTCCTCCCTCTCACAACGACTCGAGTGAATCAGTCGCGCGGGAACTCGAGGGCTTGCTCGATCTGGTGCAGCCGGGTTGGCGGGATGTCGTGGTGTACCGGAGATTCCTGCCGGATATGATAGTAATGAACGCATTGCCGCTCGCAGCATTGGGCGGCACGCGAGGAAGGCCTGGTCCTCAGGTAGTCGATGTACCCGGGCTCTTCGTCGCCGGAGATTGGGTAGGCGAGGAAGGACTGCTGGTTGACGCAAGCCTCGCAAGCGCGAGGCGCGCCGCGGAGTTGATCGCTGCTCCTCGGGCTGTGCGCCTGGCCGCGACAGTGTGAGAAAGCAGGTAATGCACCTGTATGGGCGCCCCTCACTCGTTTGATCTCGATACGTCCGAAGAGGGGCGCCCACGGAGTAACCGAACTCGTCTTAACGAGCCGATACCGTGAAGCCGTGAAGAAACCGGTTTGGGAGCTTTGCGGTACTTTGCGAGCTTTGCGTTCAGCGTATCTCTCTTTCTCGAGCGGATTCCTTTACGCAAAGCTCGCAAAGTACCACAAAGCTCGCCACATTGGGTGGTTTCTAAGGAGGGCGGCCCGTACAGGTTTCATCAGAGGAGAAGCGTGGCAACGTACGTCGAAGCCCTGGAAACTGATCGAAGATTGTTGTGGAATCTATGCTACCGCATGACCGGCAGCGCTGCGGACGCGGACGACCTGGTCCAGGAAACCTTCGTGCGCGCGATCGAGAAGCCGCCCCACCGCACAAATGAACCGCTCCGGCCATGGCTCGTGCGGGTTGCGATGAATCTCAGTCGCGATCTGTTGCGCCGAAGAAAACGCCAACGCTATCTCGGGCCGTGGCTGCCGTCGCCGGTGCCCACGGACGAGGAGAGTCCTGCCTCCTACGAGCCGCCGGCTCCCAGCCTCGATTCGCCCGCTGCGCGATACGACTTGAAGGAGAGCATATCGTTCGCGTTCCTGGTTGCTCTCGAGGCGCTAACACCTTCGCAGCGCGCGGTGCTGTTGCTGCGAGACGTTTTCGATTACTCCACGGGAGAGACTGCCGGAGCGCTGGATATCACCGAATCGAATGTGAAAGTCACGTTGCTGCGCGCACGGCGAAAAATGAAAGAGTATGACAAGCAGCCGGCGTCGCTTAGCGAAACAGAGCAAGAAGCGACTCGCAGTGCGCTCGAGCAGTTCCTGCTTTACCTGGGCACTCGCGATGCGGAGGGAATCGAGCGGTTGCTCGCCGAAGATGTAATAAGCATCTCTGACGGCGGCCCGGAAGTGAACGCCGCGCGTAAGCCGGTCCGCGGACGAGACAAGGTTCTTCGGCTAATCCTTGGACTCGCCGCGAAGGTGCTGGTTGAGCCGCGCTTCACAATTCAGATGCTCAATGGATTGCCATCTATTTCGATTGAGGATTTGCGTTCGAGCGCGACAACTGCGACTCGCTACACGGTTCAGATAGACGTTGACGACGCGGGCCGCATTCGCACGCTTTATGCGGTGCTGGCCCCGAGCAAGCTGTCCGCAGTGCGCTTCGCGAGCTGAGCTTGCTCGTTATGAATCGGCCTCGCTTCAGTGTTTCACTGGCTGGGCTTGTCTCCCCGAATCCGCGCAAGCGTCGAGGCTACCTCCGGCGAAAGCGGACGGAGTTCAAAGGCCAGTTCCGCTTCTGTCTCAGCCGAACCCTTATCTCCTCGAGCGAGATAAGCTTCTGCCATCAGCAACCGTGCATAGTAATTGTAACGGTCCCATCTGATCGCCTCCCCCGCGGCATCCTGTAACTTGTTCAAGTCGCCTGCCGCCAGAGCGAGCGAGCCAAGCAGCGAGAAATTCAAGTCAGGCGTCAGCGTGCGTGAAAGCGACTTCTCTGCGTGGCTGATTGCCAGCTTTAGCGCGTCTTCGCGAATAGCCTTCACATCGACTGTAATTCCCTGAGATCTAGCGGCCGACTCCGACGCCTTCGGAAGGTTTCCAACAAAAGTCTCGACCGCATGCGCAAACAGGAAATCATACTGATATGTCGGATCCGGGCCGCCGGTCACTCTGTTGCCCAGGCTCACCAGTCGATTGAAGTCGACCGGGCGTGATGAATCAAAGAGATCGTTATATGCAGCATCGGATTCAATAATTCCAACCGAGTACCAGATTGCGGTCAAAAGGCACGCAAGCGCGGCAGCCGTTTGAACCACTCGCGGCCATTTCCATGAAGACGCGAATGCGATCTCACGTTTCGTTCCCGCGCGTTTCTCCTTTTCTGCGGGCGGTTGCCGTTGCGAGGCTTCGCCTGCTGCGCCGCTTCCATCAAACAGCTTTGATATCGCTACGGTGATCGCCACGAACGCGAAGAAGTAGAGACCGGTAGCGATCTGATCGTATATGAAAATATTGTGCACCAGCACCGCTATGAACGATGACAATATGCCGGTGATTATGAATCGCCAGCTCCTGGAGTCAGTCTGGCGGTGGGCCCGGATCAATAGCATGAATGACAGGACTATGATCGAGATGTAGAGGGCCGCGCCCGCAACACCGAACGATATGAGCGTGTCGAGGTACGAATTGTGCGAGCTCTCGTTATTCGATAATGGATTCAGTTTAGCGAGTGCTATTGATTTGAAACCGAGGAGCGCCTTGCGGAATCCCTCCGGTCCCGTCCCTGCGAGTGCAAACGAGGGTATCATCTTCACGGAGTCGCGCCAGAGCAGATTCCTTCCGGACGCGGATGTTCCTTCCGACATCAACTCCCGCAGGCGATGAGTCACGCTTCGATACGCGGGACTAATGAGGAACAGGGAAAGCAGCAGCACCGATGAAGCTGCTATCGCGATAATGGCGCTGCGAGGACTGCGCTTCAGAAGCTGCCGGGCCGCTGTGTCTTTCAGTCCAAAGAACGCGAACGCTGCGGTGCCGGCAATCAGACCGACCCAGGCTCCCCGAGTTCCGCTGAACGCGATCGCGATGATCGACAGCCCGGTTGATGCCGTTGCAAATAGACGCAGCCATCCTCGAGCGGCCAGAGCAAGCCCTACGGTCAGCAGCGTGGTGTAGCAAAGATAGTTTCCGAGATAGTCGGCGTGACCCAATGAAGCGCACACCCGAATCAGCGAGCCGTCCGGCGTGGGAAACGTATACAGGCTCCGGCGCACGAAAGGCTCGACGCCGAACGACTGTGCGACTGCGTATGTCGCTACCACGAAGCCGGTCGCCGCGATGACCCAAAGCGTTATGCGCAGCCGGCTTTCGGCCGCGCATATTCCGGCGCTCAAGGCAAGGAAGAAGATAAAGAAACAACCGCGCGTGATGAGCCCCATATGATTAAAGTGAGTGCCAAACAGTGACGCGATCGGGGCTACGCCAAGAAGAGTTGAAACCGCGACTACCAGGAAATAAAGGCAAACGACACTGACGAGCCGAGACTTCAAATCAGGTTTCGCGCCGCGCTGCCTGAGTATAAGCAACGCCGGTCGTTGCGCCATAAACAACAGCAGCGCTGCGGTGCCGACGAGTAAAATCACAAATTTCGGAAGCGAGTACTTTGTGTAGACCGCCGTGCTGAACGCTAGCGGGACCAGAACCAGCAGCGCGAGCGAGGTCACGAACAGCGCGTTACCCGGATTGATTCGGGACCTTGGCTTTGAGCTCGATGTTTTGTGTTTTCTTGCCACTCGCTTTTTTGCAGTCCCGCATTGGGCGGCGACTCGAAGCCGAGCTCCGGGGAAGAGTTCAATGAAGAAAGATAGCGACTGGGGCAGTCCCGTATGGGTGGTCCTCTGTGGCCGCCCCTCTTTACTTACGACGCTCTGTGGCCGGAAGAGGGGCGGCCAAGGAGGACCGCCCATACAGGACTACCGGCTTCTCTGAGTACACTCCACTAGTTGGAAGAATTTGCCGGATACTTCTTCAACAGGTTTCGGGCGATCACCAGTCGTTGAAGCTCATTCGTTCCGCCGCCGATGATCAGCAGCGGTGCGTCTCTATAATAGCGCTCCACTGGAAAGTCTTTCGCGTAACCGTTGCCGCCAAAGATTCGCATCGCCTCGAGCGAGCACTCCTGAGCGGTTTCGGTCGCGAACAACTTCGCCATTCCTGCTTCGAGATCGCAGCGCTCGCCCCGGTCTTTCTTTTCGGCGGCAGCATAGACAAGCAGCCGTGACGCTTCGATCTTTGTAGCCATGTCGGCGAGTTTTAGCTGAATGGCCTGGTGCTCGCAGATTGGTTTGCCGAATGTTTGTCTCTCCTGCGAATACCTGATCGCCTCTTCGAATGAAGCTCGCGCGATGCCCAACCCCCGCGCGGCTACATTGATACGTTCGCTTTCCAGCCCGGTCATCACTTGCTTGAAGCCTTCGCCTTCGCGACCGCCGATAAGGTTCGCGGCAGGCACGCGAAAGTCTTCGAACAACAACTCGCAAGTTTCGAGGCTCTTGTATCCGAGCTTGTCGATGTCGCGGCTGACCGTCAGACCGGGCTCGCCCTTCTCGGCAATGAACGCGCTCATCCCGGCGTAGGCAGGCTTTGCGTTCTTGTCGGTCTTCGTGAGCAACAGCATTATTTCCGCCCGGCGGCCGTTGGTGATCCACATCTTCGATCCGTTGATGTAGTAATAGTCACCACGACGTTCAGCGGTCGTCCTTATTGATTGCAAGTCAGTGCCGGCGTGCGGCTCGGATAAACAGATGGCTCCGCGCTTTTCTCCGGTTGACATGATCGGCAGGAACTTTCGCTTTTGATCTTCAGAGCCGAATCGCGAGATTACGTCGGCCAGCACACAATGTGTGCCAAGTATTCCGGCAAGCCCCATCCACACTCTCGATATCTCTTCGAAGATCATCGCGAACACGGTGTAGCTCAAGTCCAACCCGCCGTACTGCTCCGGTATGTTGGCGCCGAACAACCCGAGCCTCTTCATTCCCTCGACGATCTCGGTGGGATACTCGTTGGCGTGTTCGAGTTCCGACGCAACCGGCGCGACTTCCTTGTCGAGAAACTTCTTGACGGTCGCGAGTATGAGTTGTTCTTCTTCGTTGAGTTGGTAAGCCATTCATCTCTCCACGGGAAGCGCCAAAGGCGGTGGCAATGATAGCACGCAGTCAGAAGTTCTTCATTTGATCGGGTCTGTGTCTTTGATTACGAGCACCGGAACTGGCTCTAGACTCGGGTCAGCCATTAAATCAGTTGTTCCTTCCGTGACTGAAGCCGGTCTTGGAGGCAGAGCAGCTCTCTGCGGCTCAAATGCTGACCGCTTAGAGCCGACATCTTGAGAATGCAGTGGACCGGATTTTGGATTCAAAGTCCGCTGCAGTCGACGCAGTCCTTGCTGCAAAGAGAGAAATGCGAGAAGGCCGCCTATCACAAGGAACACCCACCCGATGTTGGCCGCCTTTCCGTCGCTCCCAAGCAGCATCGGAAGGCTCACCGCAAGTGTCAACAGGGTGACCAGCAATCCGAAGAGGATCTCCTGCTGTGATGCGCTCGCGCCCGCGGTCATCCGCATTATCTCGAGCTCTGGCGGCAGCGTGCTTCCGGCAACCGGGGCTCCGCATGATCTGCAGAAGCGGACGGCGCCGGTGCTCTCGACGCCACAACCGGAGCAGATTACGTGACTCGTCGACGCAGCAGCCAGGGCAATGACTGCGTCGGCCTCGCGTTCGAGGGACTCCCTGTCGCCTCTGGTGAACAAATACGGGACGCTGTAATCGAACGTGGCGATGGTGGAGGCCTCGCTTATTTGCTTCAGCCCGATTGTGAGCCGGCCTTGATACTCGAGGATAGTGGCGGTAAGGATGCTCCTGGACTGCTTTCGTTTGGCCTGAATAGGGTTCTCGCCGAGGACTACGTAGTTGAATTCCTCCAACACGTCGCAGACGCGATTGCGCACAGTTTCAACGTGGCCGGGGATGATCCGGGTGAACTGGTGTTCCTCATATGGTGGGCGTCGACTACGTGCCATGATTGTCTGGTGTTCTCAACGGCGGACAGTCCTTACGCTTTGCTTATTGCATCGTCACGTCCTGGCCCTTCAACCTTCGCTGTTCGGGGCACCCAAGTTATCTGAGAACGAGATGACTTTATCGAGGTCATCCTCTGCCAACGTCTTTAGTATTCCCTCAATTCGTTTCATCTTCTGCTTCCGATTCTTCTTGAGCGTCGCCACCTCGTTGCATGTGGATGCGTCCGAGCGATCGCCTATCAGGTCTAAACTATCGATATATGCTTGTGCTTCTCTCCTCCACTTGTTCAATTCGCCCGTGGGAAGCTGCGCCCACGAAAGCAAATCATTCAGTGAGGGTATGAAAAGTTGTGAAACAAGGTCGAAGTGTTCAGCGCGGACTCTGGGGACATAAGCATGCGCATCGCGGTTTCGGATGGTTCTGCCCAGCAGTTCGTACGCGGCGATGAGCCGATTCTTCTCAGGAATTGATGCATTCAACTTGTTGCACAAAGACTGGAGGTGTCCGTTATAGAGGTTGCCGATCTGACCGAAGTTCGTTGTCGGCAGGGTTCCTGGAGATCCAGGCTTAAACGTCTCCAGCCAGCGCGCCACATCCGGAGTTGGATACGCAGGAACACAGTCTTGAGTACGAATATGGTTTTCATCCACATCAGAAAGAAGACAAACGCCCTTCGCCAAGAACTCCGCCCCTGCCGAAAAGATAATCCAGCAAATCACTCGACCGAAGACTCGATGAAAATGCTTAAGCGCGCCTTCAAACTCGTTGAATGTGACTGAATCAAATTTCTCCGCTTCACAGTCCCAGTTGACCAGTTCTGAAGTCTCTAAGAGCGCGAGCCCGGCGATTATTTGAAGTCTTCCGTCGTCAGCGATATCGAACACTATGCCTCCCACATACCGATCTAGTAGTATTACTCTTCATTACTCAGCTCTGTGCGTGACGTTTGCATCGCGCGGAGAAAAGCAACCGGATTGAGAATGTTAAGCCCCGGAAATCTCAGTCGAAAATCCTTCCCGATATCCGTTTCTTTCATTAGATCCAGAAGGTCGTTATCACGGCTGATTAAGTAAGTTGCTGCTCCACTGACCGCGAGATCGACGTACTGCTGGTCTTTCGGATCGCGTTCGTAGTTGAAGTGCTTGCGGACTGCTGTGACGATATCCGCGTTGGCCAGGACACGACGGAGGAACTCATCAACCAGTTCTTGCGAAGTGGACGGAAACTTTCTTCGAAGCTTCGGCCGGTTGAGAACGTCTCTTAACTCCGAGAGAATCTCGCCGCTCAACAGGAGCGCGACCACGCCTTGCTCAGCTAAACGAACACAAGAGGCTGCGGGTCCGTTCGCGTTGAAGAAAGCCTGGACGAATACGTTGCAGTCAAACACAACCTTTGGTTCGGAAGCCATGCTTTGAATTGCAGTTTACTGCACTTTCTGCGCCTGCCTCTCGTGCCACACTTCCTCACGAGCTTCTTCTATTAAGGTGTCTAGTTCTTCCTCTGTCATCCCGCTTTGCGCAAATTGCTCGCGAACGGGCGCGAGAAGCTCATCGATGCTTTGCGGGCCTGAAAGCTCTTTCTCAATCAATCTTTCTACATACGCTTCGACATCCTGGCCACTTTCCGTGGCGCGCTGGCGAAGCTTTTCCTGCATCTCAGGTCGTATGCTGATTGTGATGTCCATAACCATCTCCTCTTCGTTCACCTGTTACTTGTGTCCGAGTGCAATTATAGAACACGTGAACGACCCCGGGTTACCGCCCAGGTTGTGCGCGAGCCCGAGCTTCATGTCTTTCACTTGCCGTTCGCCCGCTTTGCCCTGAAGTTGGTGATAAATCTCATACAACATCCGGAGACCGCTTGCTCCTATAGGATGGCCAAACGACTTCAACCCGCCGTCAGTGTTCACCGGCAAGTCTCCTGTCAAGCTGAAAGCTCCGGAATCAATATCGATCTTCGCTTTGCCCGGCTCTGAAAAACCAAGGTCTTCGTAGATGATCATCTCGGTTATTGAAAAACAGTCGTGAACTTCGGCCATGCTCACTTCCCTGCGCGGGTCTTTGATGCCGAGTTGATCGTAGACCTGTTTCGCGGCGGCTTTGGTTTCAGGAAAACTGGTGAAGTCAAAGTCCGGGTCCAATCTACCGGTGCCGGGCCCGACTGCCAATCCCATCGCTTTGATTGTAACGAAGTTCTTATTGAACTTTGGCGCCAGCTCGGTTCGAGTGATTATTGCCGCGGCCGCTCCGTCGGTGGTCGGGCAGCAGTCAAGCAGGCCAAGCGGCGACGCGATCATCGGAGCCTTCATCGCCTGCTCGACGGTGATCTCTTTTTGAAAGTGAGCCTTCTTGTTTCGAGCGCCGTTGAAATGGTTCTTGACCGAGATCTTCGCCAGCTCTTCCTTGCCCGTGCCGTACTTGTGAAAGTAGCGATTCGCTGCGAGCGCGAAAGCTCCCGGAGCGGTGTTGCCTGCGCCGATCACGCTCGAAGCCGCGCCCGGCAATCCCGAGTAGCCGGAGTCTTTGAGCTTCTCGAACCCGACCACCAGAACGACATCATAGGCTCCAGCGGCGACGGCGAACGCTGCATTGCGAAGCGCGTCCTGCCCAGTCGCGCACATGTTTTCGATGCGAGTGATCGGAATGTACTGAAGCTTGAGCGGTCGCGAGAGCGCTTGCCCCGATATGCCCGAGACGAGCGTCCCGACCCAACCCGCTTCAATCTGAGCGGGCTCGACGCCGGCGTCCTCGAAGGCTTCGTATGCGGCTTCGACTATTAAGTCCTCTTCGCTCTTGTCCCAATGCTCGCCGAACCTGGTGCATCCCATTCCGATGATCGCTACGCGGTCGCTGAGGTTTTTCATGTTGGCCTCCAATCGAAGTTTCCGAGATCGAACTTACAAACGATGATCCCAAATTCTCAACTTTGAACTCTTACGCCTTCAGATTCTACCATTCGCTGTTGATCGATCAAGCGAGTCAGATGTCTTGAGATCACTGCCACTTTGGCCAAGGTTTCACCAAGGTCTCGCAATAGGACAACGTCTTAAACTGTTGAAGCAATAAACAACAAGCCCGGCATCGCCGGGCCTGTTGTTAGAACTCGTTTTGACAATCTGAAGTTGTGTCTAGCCTACAATTCCGACTCCATCTCTTTCATCGAGGATCATCATAATTGTCCTCCCCTCAATGCACTCACTTCATAAGTTACGCCACCTCAGATGCGGAGTCAAGTAGTAGAAACTTCTCCGTTTCCTACGAGGTTCTTGAATTCGGGGAGGTGGCGAATCGACTCAAAATCGGAGTCTTTCCGGGCGGCATTCCTTGTTGCTGGGACGAGTCGGAAGGACTTCTTGAGATCCGCCAGAATCTGCGCAATGTCCTTCCCGAGAATGGCCATATAACAAGCGCGGTTGTAAAGGCACTCAGCTTCGTAAGTCTCATCCGGTTGCAGCCCTAAGGCTTCGTTAATGGTGGCGAGCGCCTCTTCAACTTTGCCCAAGTGCCTAAGGGCTCTAGCCTTCTGAAAGTGGGCACCTATGTTATTCGGGTCGAGCTTTAGTGCCTTGTCGGACGATTCCAGCGCCTCATTAACCTCGCGTCTTTCGATCAAGTCGCGAGCCGCGTCAGCGTACTGCGTTGCCTCGATCTTCGCTGCTTCTCGCTTGACGTCCGCTAGTTCATTCATTAACTCTCGCCCAGCCTTGTCGATAATCTTATTACCGAACACCCCTGCCAAAAAGCTCACGCTTATTAGAAGCACTGCCGATCGCGCATTGGCCTCCGGATCAATCTGTAAAGTATTCCCAAACAGGAAGACTATCGCGCACGCGCCGCCCAGACCAACACATATGTCTCCAACAACTCCAAGCTGAATTTTGTCCGGCTTCTCAATCACGCTCAGAACAAGTTTCTTCTCGTTGTTGCGAATACTCGCGACGGCGCCACCGATGGCGCCAAACAGTGGCACTAACCAATAAGCTATGGGCAGATGCAGCGAGCCGGTAGCGAAGCGCATGAGAAAGTAGACCATTGTTCCAAGGCCAAGTAGAGCCGACAGGGTTAAGAGGATCGGGTGAAATGCTCGCATGCGCGGGATTATAGACTAATAGCGTCACGGACCGTCAACGCTCAAGGGTATCAAAATATCAAAGTAGATTAGGTCATCACGGCCCGGATGTTTCGCCTTGATATCAACGGTTCGGTGTGTCATATATTGCGCGCTGTTAGATAAGGGTTGTTACTATTTTCTACCTGGAGATCGGGAGATCATTATGTGGACCAAACTGAATCGCAGAGACTTCGTCAAGTCGGCCGTCGGCGCCGGAGCGGCTATAAAGGTTCTAGGCCGCGCGCCGATGGTGATGGGCAATGTGCGCGGCGCAAACGATCACATCAACATCGGAATGATCGGAGTCGGCGGCCGTGGCAGTGATCTGCTCGGTTGGGTGATGAAGACCGGCGAGCAGGAGAAGACTCCTGCTCGGGTCGTCGCGGTGTCGGACGTGTACGCGAAACGGCTGAATAAAGCCAAGGAAACCGCGAAATGCGACGGCTTCATGGACTACCGCGAGATCCTCGATAAGAAAGACATCGATGCGGTGATCATAGCTACCCCCGATCACTGGCACGGGCGCATTGCCATCGAAGCGATGGACAAGGGGAAGGATGTCTATCTCGAAAAGCCGATGACTCACACCGTCGAGGAAGCAAAGCGGGTTCACGAAAAAGTGGTCTCGAGCGGCCGTGTGCTTCAGGTTGGCTCCCAGACCACAAGCTCCGATCAATGGTGGAAGGCCCGCAAAGCGATTCAGGACGGAATGATCGGGAGGCTGATAATGAGCCAGGGCTCTTATCATCGCAACTCGACGCAGGGTGAATGGAATTGGAAGATCGATCCCGCGGCCGGCCCGGAAGGCAAAGGCGAAGACTTTATCGACTGGAAGACGTGGCTCGGCGACGCGCCAAAGCGAAAATTCGACGCCGATCGCTTTTTCCGTTTTCGCAAATACTGGGACTACTCGGGCGGCATCGCGACCGATCTGTTCTATCACGTGATGGCTCCGCTGAACATTTGCTGGGGTGAGGCGCAGTTCCCTTCTCGTGTGATGGCGAGCGGTGGAATTTACATCTTCAAAGACGAGCGTGAAGTTCCGGACACCTTCACCCTGACCGCTGACTACGCAAAAGGACACACTCTTGTGTTGAGTTCTTCGATGGCGAACGAGACTCACATCCCCGGGCTGATACGCGGGCACGAAGGAACGATAATGATGGTTCCCGACGGCCGCTTCGAAGGTAAAGTCGACTCAATCACCGTCACGCCGTCGAAGATAGCCAAGCAAACGTTTGAAGAGAAGTTCGGCGGGACCGAAGCGAAGATCAACTGCGAGCCTCGCGAGGACCATATGCAGAACTTCCTGCGCTGCGTTCGCACTCGCGAGAAGCCGGTGCTTGACTCGCTGACCGCTTACAAGGCTATGGTGACCATTGGAATGAGCGTGCAGTCATATCGCGAAGGCCGGGTGCTCTACTTTGATGAGCGCAAACAGAAAGTGGTCAGCGAGCTGCCAAAGGCTTAGCATCGCGTCAACGTGAAATCCGAAGTCAAGAGACAGACCGTCGATCTCTCCGGTTATCCCGACCTGGTAGTGATCTACCTGGGCATGCGGGTGAAGGCAATGACCGGGATCAAGACGCTGATCGGGTTTGGCCCGAAGATATCGAAGTCCGCGGACGATCGGCCCGACGGGCTGCTGCTTCACGAGAACCTTCTTTACTCGCTCTTCCCACCACATGTTGGCATGCGACAGTATTGGCGCGATTTTGAATCCCTCGAAAAGTGGACTCGCTCCGAGCCTCATCGGATCTGGTGGCAGCAGTTTCTGAGAAACACCGGAGGCACCGGGTTCTGGCATGAGGCTTATTTTATGCACGGAGGGATGGAGGCGATTTACATCGATATCGACGTGCCCGTTGGCTTTGCCGCATTCGCTCCGGTGGTTCCCGCGCGCCAGGCAATGTTCTCCGCGCGCCGGCGAATGGACATGAGCGGCGCGCCGTCGAGTGACGCCCCGCTTTCGGAAACCGATCTTTACGGTAACGTGGAGGGCAGGGACCAACTATCCAAGCCCTAGGATTGTTTCGTGGCGTGAATTCTCGTTGCAGTCTCGGCGATGAGACTTCGCAGCCACGAGTGTCCGGGGTCTGAGTGATGCCGCTCATGCCAGAGCATCATGATTCTGAAGGGCGGTATTGCAAGCGGCGCTGTTAGCACCTGCAGCTTCAGTCTCTTTCGGAATTCCAGCGCGAGCCGTTCGGGCACAGTCGCGATCAAATCCGACTCGGCCACCATGAAGGCGACGCTCGCGAAATGCGGAACCAACACCACCGAGCGCCTCGAATAGCCCTTTTGTTCCAGCAAGCCGTCGATCACTCCCGGTCCTTCTGATTTGTAAAAAACGGCTGCGTGATGCGCGTTTGCGTATTGGCGCAACGAGAGCTTTCCGCGAATTGACGGGTGATTGGCTCGTGTTATGCAGACGTTTTGCTCCTCCCACAAAACTTCCGACCGAAGGCTCGCTTCCAGTGACAAGGCATCCGGGAAGAAACCGATTGCCAGGTCAAATGACTCCGCAAGCGAGGATGGCGATGGCGGCTGGAACAGGCTTCGCGGGCGATCGACTCTGAGCGTAAGTCCGCTTGCCTTCGAATGCATCTCCTTTACCATCGGCGCGAGGAGTATGATCTCCGCGTAGTCGTTCGCCAGGAGGTGAAACGTGCGCTTGGACGCTCTGGCGTCAAACAGCGGCCGTTCTTCAAGCGCCGCCCGCAACCCATCAAGTGCGTTGCGAACCGCCGGCATCAGCGAGTGCGCGATCGGAGTCGGCTTCATACCCTCAGGGGTCCTGATCAGCAGCGGGTCTTCGAAGACTCGACGAAGCCGGGAGAGCGCGTTGCTCATCGCCGGCTGACTCAGTGCGGAACGCCGCGCCGCTCGCGTCACGTTTCGCTCGATCATAAGCGATTCGAAGGCGAGGAGCAGATTAAGATCAAATGATTTGATATTCATAACGTGAATACGCGATATTATCACAATCCATATAACGAATTGCTGGCGCCATCGTTTAATTAGGAAGTGAGGATGTCTCAGCCGGTGCGTGCAGAGGCGAAGAGGCAGCACCGAGACTAAAGGGAGTGTCAGTTTATGCACACGTATGCACGAAAGTTCGCGATGACCTGGGTGATCTGTTTGGTATTCGCGTCGGTGGCGGCCGCACAGGCGTCTCAATCCGAGAATTTTGCGGAAGGCCGAGCCCGAGAATTCGTCCGCTACCTTGACTCCGGCAACCGGGCCGAATTTCGAAAGTATGTGAAGGAAAACTTCGCGCCGTCCTTCTTGAATATCCCGATGGAGCAACACCTGGGCTTCTTTTCTTCGGTTCATGATTCCACCCGTGGCGTCGAGTTTCACAGCTTCCAGGATTCAAAGGCGACCGAAGTCACCGCGTTGCTAAAATCAAAGCTGACCGGCGACTGGCTGGCGCTTGTTGTGCGCGTCGAGCCCGAAGCGCCGCATAGAATCTCGGGACTTGGGTTGCGGCCTCCCAAGCCTCCGGCTGGCGCCCAGCCCGCGAAAAAGCTCAGCAATGAGGAGATGGCTCGCGAGCTGAGTGCGTTTGTCAGCAAGCTGGCCGCGGCTGATTTGTTTTCGGGCACTGTATTGCTGGCTAAGAATGGGGTGCCCATCTTCAAAGGCGCATACGGAGCGGCGAACAAAGACTTCAATGCACCTAATCGGATTGATACGAAGTTCAATCTCGGATCAATGAACAAGATGTTCACCGCTGTTTCGATCGCACAACTCGTCGAACGCGGCAAACTCTCGTTTGATGATCCCTTGTCGAAGTTCCTCCCGGATTTCCCTGACAAAGCGTCCGCCGAGAAGATCAAAATCAAGCATTTGCTCACCCACACCGCAGGGCTGGGCGGTTACTTCAGCAAGCAATGGCAGGACTCGTCCCGCGCGCTCTATCACACGGTGGACGACATGATGAAGCTCGCGGCCGCCGATGAAAAGCTGTTATTTGAACCCGGATCGCGATGGCAATACAGCAACACCGGCATGCTGGTGCTGGGCAAGGTGATCGAGAAAGTGACCGGACAGAGCTACTACGACTACGTACGCGAGAACATCGCTAAACCCGCGGGTATGATAAACACAGATTGCTATGAGCTCGACAAGATCAATCCGAATCTCGCGGTTGGATACGAGAAGGAATTCGCCGACGAAGGAGTCTCGTTCACCAACAACATCTTCCAGCATGTGTTGCGAGGAGGGCCCCAGGGCGGAGGCTATTCCACGGCCGAAGATCTGCTGAAGTTCGATATTGCGCTACGTTCAAACAAGCTGGTCGCCGCTGAGTATGTGAAGCAATTGCTTTCAGCCAAGCCCGAGCTGAATTCTCCGAACTACGGTTACGGTTTCCAGGTTGAATCAGAATTGCAGATAGCAGGTCACGGCGGCGGGTTTCCGGGCATCAGCTCAAACCTTGATATGTTCCTCGGAACGGGATGGACGGCGGTAGTGTTGTCGAACTATGGTGGCGGCGCACGACCGGTTCAGGAAAAAATGCGTCAGCTCATTAAGTCTTCCTCGGACGTGCAGGTTTCCAGTCGCGCGAATTGAGCGAGCAACCCCTCGATTCACAAAGCGCCCACGCGCAAGGGACCCGAAGATTTAGCGGTGTCTTAATGTGGAGTGCGGCGGCAAGGTACTCCGGGACGCCGCTTTCCTTCCCAATCGATTCAATCACCAGCCAAAGCGCCGTCGCGGAGTACCTTGCCGCCGCTCTCCAAATTAAGACACCGCCGAAGATTTCTTCAATCGGCTTTTAGTCCTTTGAGCGACTGCTTACAAGCGACTCCGAGCCGCTCGCCCGTTTTGCTCAGCGCACCAGGCACGAGTAGACAACCCACTTCCCGTCAACCAGCCCGCCTACCAATGTGTAGATTTCGACGTCATCGCCTTTGGACAGTCTCCAGTTGCGGAACAGCTTGTCGGGAGGCTTGCGCTCCAGTTCAACTCGGCCGCCGGGCATGTGGTAGACCATTTTCGCGAAGCTTGCGACTTCGGTTCCGCTCGCGTCGTCGTGGAGCACAGCGGGGAGAAGCTTGTCGAGTTTGGCCTGAGCATCGGCGCGCGCCGCAGCCTCGGCGTTGTCTTTGGCCATCTTCTCGTCGAGTTGTTTTTGAGTTTGATCCGCGCGCTGCTTGAGCGCCGCGTTCTCCTGAATGAGTCTCTTCTTTTCAGATTCGCTCGACGAGTATAAAGCGTAATTGGTTGACAGCAGCACAATCGCTCCGACGAGCGCTGCGATGGTGATGATCAATGCCAGAAAGAGCCAGCGCCTTTTTGCGGATTCGGTCTGCTCGATCTGTTGCCTGATGTTATCGACGTCGCTTTGATTGTAGCTGACGGCAAACTCGTTATGAGTACGAGTGCCTGCATGATGGGCCGCTGCATGGGGTGGTTCGTTCGATATAGCCATAGCCCCTCTCGAAGGTGATTGAGGTTTCGATCGAGCCTGGGCGGAATTCACTTCGTCCGCAGCGACATCTTACACCTCTATGCAATCCGAATCCACGATAAGAGAGGGAATTGCGGATTTCGGATTGCGGAATGCGGATTGACGATTAGTAGCTGATTCCGCATTCCGCATTCTGCAATCCCATCCCTCCCAGGCTTCTTTACGCCACGATCAACCTGGCGTCTTCCATGAACAGATACTTTCGCCATTCGGGACGCGACCCCGCCGAGTGGCAAAGCACAGCCCGATCCATTCCGTAAGTCAGCGCCGCCGGATTCGCGAGCAGCGGCATTCTCGCTTCTTCAGGCGTGCGATTTCCCTTACGCTGATTGCAAGCGAAGCATGCCGCACACAGGTTCTCCGCGGTAGTTCGTCCGCCACGCGAACGCGGAAGGATATGGTCGACGGTCAGCTCGAACACGCCGCCCTTCACACCGCAGTACTGGCAACGGTAGCGGTCACGAGCCAGTATTCGCGAACGCTTGGTGCTCGAGCGTCCCTGTCGTCCTCTGACGTCGATGTATTCGATCAAGCGAACGACCGAAGGCTGTGGAAACACGAAGTGCTGCGAGCGAAGCACCCGGTCGCCGTCCATCTCCACCACTTCGGCCGAACCCTTCCACACAAGGCGGACCGCGCGAGGTATGGCTACGATTCCGAGCGCCTCATACGAGGCATTCAATAGCAGGACTTTTCGAGTTAGAGCCATAACAAACCGATGATTGAGGATCGAGAAGGGAGGATAGAGAATCGAGGATCGATTCGCTAGTTCGCTATCATCTATCCTCCCTCCTCGATCCTCCCTCCTTAAAGCCGGCGGCCAGATTCGAACTGGCGTCAGCTGCTTACGAGACAGCCGCTCTGCCGATTGAACTACGCCGGCGTTGTGTAGCACGCGCTACGTCCGACAAGCTTCCAGCTTGTCGATATACTCTCGTCCAAACAACCTCTTCATCCCGAAACTCGACAAGCTGGCAGCTTGCCGGACCATTGCAGTGGTCGGGGAGAGAATCGAACTCTCACGTCCGGTTTGTAGGACCGGCGCCCTTCCATTAGGCCACCCGACCAGTAAGAACTCCGGCGCGTCAACCGGAAGACATGGCGGCGCCGCGAAGTATCCCGTTGTTAAGAGCCTCGTGTGAGAGTCGAACTCACGCCGCCGATTTACAAGACCGGAGTCATAGCCGCTAGACCAACGAAGCGCAGTGACTCCGGTTGGACTCGAACCAACGACCTCCTGTTTCGTAGACAGGCGCTCTTAATCCACTGAGCTACGGAGCCATATTCAAATAGCGCGGACGGCAGGACTCGAACCCGCATTGACTTGTTTCGAAAACAAGCGCCTCATCCATTCGGCCACGTCCGCAAGTTGCGAAGCCAGGGGTCGAACCTGGAGTCTCTCGGGTCAAAACCGAGTGTGTTGCCGATTACACCACTTCGCATCATATGAGTGCGCCGCCGTCTACTATCACTGATCACTCAAGCTCTCAGGCGGCGCTTTTGCTATCCTGTTTCGCGATCTCTGGTGACAGCCATAGCGGCGTGCAAACAGCGCCGCTGCACTCCAAAATGGTTGGGGTGAGAGTCGAACTCACTTCCTCTGGAGCTTCACACCAGCGCTCTTCCAGATGAGCTTCCCAACCGCGAATCGGAAGGCGGAAGGCAGAAGGCAGAAGGCAGTCGACATCGAGGCCGTACCTAACCGTCCTCCGGCGCTCCCTGCGTTTGCCCCTCTGCCTTCTGCGTTCCGCCTTCTGCCTTCTGCGTTCCGCCTTTCGCCTCCGCCATCTCTCTTCGTTTTGGAGCCCGCGGCGAGACTTGAACTCGCATAAGGCCCTCACCGCGGGTGTCGCTCTTCCGTTGAGCTACGCGGGCCCCAAACCGATCCGAGTCTCGAAACGCGAAGGCCCGGCATTAATTCGGACTCTGCGATTCGAAATTCGCAATCCGCAATCGAGTTGGTGGAGACTATGGGACTCGAACCCATCCATCGGGTTTGCAGGACCCGCATGCCGCCAACAACATCTAGTCCCCATTCTCGAGTCGGGGTCCCGAGAGTCGAACTCGGACTCTCCTGCTCCCAAGGCAGGCGGCTTTCCAACAAGCCTTGACCCCGAAAGTGGCTGTGGGGGCCGGATTCGAACCGGCGCATTTCCTGATTAACAATCAGGCGCCTTACCAGCTTGGCCACCCCACAACAAGTCAAATATCAAGCGTCAGTGTCCCGTCTTACTGGTGGCTCGAGGCGGAATCGAACCGCCGGCGGCCGACTTACAACATTGCCGATTGCCGATTGCCGATTTGCGATTGCGTACTGTGATCGGCAATTGGCAATCGACAATCGCAAATATTCCTGGTGGGCCGCGTGGGAGTCGAACCCACTACCTCTCGATTAAAAGTCGAGCACTCATCCTGATGAGCTTCCGGCCCAACGATTGCGGATTTCAGATTGCGGAGTTAAGTAGTAATCACTAATCCGCATTCCGCAATTCCTCATGCTCCGGCCGAGACTCGAACTCGGATCGCGCACTGATCTGGTGCTTGCAGGGTATAAGCCTGCCGCTCTGCCAATTGAGCTACCGGAGCTCTCGATTGCAGATTGCGGATTTCAGATTGCTCAACCCGCGTGAATCCGCATTCCGCAATCCGCAATTTCTGGTGTGCCCGTAGGGACTCGAACCCTCCTCCCAGGTTTAAGAAACCTGTGCTTCGCCATCAAAGCTTCGAGCGCATGGCGCTGGCGGCAGGATTCGAACCCGCGTCAACCTCTTTAGAAGAGAGGCGCCTTCTTCCGCTCGGCCACGCCAGCATTCAAACAACAACAGCGGGATCGACGAGATTCGAACTCGCGTAATCTTGATCGACAATCAAGTGCCTCAGCCTCTCGGCCACGACCCCGAAAGCTACGCTACTAACAATGGTGCCAACGTCAGGACTTGAACCTGCATCGCGCGGTTATCAACCGCGTGCTCTAGCCGGTTGAGCTACATTGGCATTCGAACAACTGGCTCCGGGAGAAGGGCTCGAACCTTCACTCTCCGATTTCAGAGACCGGCGTGTTGCCAGTTACACCATCCCGGAATTCCATCCAACATGAGTCAAACTGGGGCGAACGACAGGACTCGAACCTGCATCGACGAGAGCCACAATCTCGCGCCTCATCCTTTCGGCCACGTTCGCCATCAAAAAATGGCAGGGATGGAGAGACTCGAACTCTCTAGTCCAGGCTTGAAGGGCCTGTCGCTCGACCGCTTTGCATTCATCCCCGTGTGTAGCACAGACTTCAGTCTGTAAGGTCCCGAAGCTGACGAGTCATACAGACTGAAGTCTGTGCTACTTCCAATGCGGGAGAGGAGAGTCGAACTCCTAAGACGCTCGTTTTAAGCGAGCGATGTCTGCCGGTTGCATCACTCCCGCCACCGAAGTGCTGAGTGCTGAGTGCTCAGGGCTGAGCTCAGCACTCAGCACTCAGCACTCAGCACTATTTCTGGTAGCGGAGTCCGGAGTCTCACCGGATGATTTGCTGGTTATGAGCCAGCCGAGCCTGGTTCCTGCTCCATCTCCGCATCAAGAGCACGCGGTGAGATTCGAACTCACGATTACCGGTTTTGCGGACCGGCGCCTTAACCAACTTGGCCACGCGTGCGACAAACTTTGGAGCTTCGTGCGGGAATCGAACCCGCGCTTTCGCCGTGGCATAGCGACGTCATCCCACTAGACCAACGAAGCATCCCCGACACTGACGGGGCGACGCGGCGACGCGGCGATATTTATCCAGTCGCCCCGTCTCCCCGTCACCCAGTCTCCGTGTCGCTTTTCCCTGGTGCTGGCGAAAGGATTCGAACCTTCATCAAACTGGGTTTGAGCCAGTCGCCTCTGCCGATTGGGCTACGCCAGCACGCCACAAATTTCGAATCACGAATTTCGAATTGCGAATTAATTCCCCAATTTGCAATCCGAAATCCGCAATCCTCCAGTGCCCTCGGGGAGATTCGAACTCACCACTATCCAGTTTCTAAGACTGGCGACTCCTACCAGTTGGTCTACGAGGGCATAACTCACAAATTGCAATTCAAAGAGGAGGCGGTGAGACTCGAACTCACAACGGCGTTGCCGCTACACGGGTTCAAGCCGTGCTCTTCATCCAGCCAGATCACCTCCAAACGATGAGGGCGGGATTCGAACCCGCGTCGGAAAAACCGAAACGCCTTAGCAGAGCGCCGCCTTAATCCACTCGGCCACCTCATCAAAGCGGAGACAGCGAGACTCGAACTCGCAACGGAGTGATTACCGCTACACGTTTTCGAAACGTGCTCCTCATCCAGCCGGATCGTCTCCGTAAAGCGGGAGAGCCGAGACTTGAACTCGGAGCACTGGTTTTGGAGACCAGCCGCTTGCCATTAACGAACTCTCCCGAATGCCGGCGGGAAGACTCGAACTTCCGAAGACCACGGTGGGCCGCCTGGGTTACAGCCAGGAGCAATTGCCGCTATGCGACGCCGGCCGAAACAAACGGAATTCAGTTGTCAAAGAACAAAAGGAGCGAGTCCTTCCGCACGTAATGCGCAGAAACGGCCCGCTCCCTTTGTCTCTTAACCGAACTTTGTATTGAGATTTTGGGAGCGGGAATCCGCTCCCGCTGGATCAAATCTGGCGCCGCAAATAATCGGAGAACCTGTGTTCCGCCGATTTCGTGCTGCCTATGGTATTCACGCCGCCGAGCGTAATGGCGCCTAATGATGGCGCGCTCGGACAGGCGAGCCCAAAGGACGCACAACGCCGCCATGTCGCGACGCTTGCGATCAGTCTTGTGTTTTGTCCCTTGAGCATCATCGAACTGTTTCTCCTACGCGAGAATGAAAGCTATCAACGAATCTTGCAAAGCTTCATTCGACTTTTTCCGAAATACCTCTTACGGCCCATCCTCGACGGAAGTTCCATCGAGCCACTTTGGCCTCTTTGCGGGGTTTGCGGTCCTCTGCGTATTTGCGTTGAGAATTTTTGGCGGCCCTGATAATTTCTCAACGCAACGACGCGAAGGACCGCAAAGCTCGCAAAGTTTCAATACGCAAAGCTCACGACATCTCAACCTTCCACACTCGATCCGCCATCTGCGAAGTCTCGATCTTCACTTCCAGAAACCTGCCGATCACCTCAATGTTAGTCGTCGCGTGACGCGAAAGCGGCAGCGTAGTGAAACTGCCCCCACCTGCCATCGCCATCGGAATCAACAGCTGATCCCCAAGGTATTCTCCAACCGCTGCTTCAGAACCAATGTAGCGCCGAGCTTGCTGAACTGCTTTCTCGGCGACCGCTTCCGATCGAAGACTGCGTTCGCCAAAGCCGGTGAACACTTCAGTCACTTGCCGGCATTCGATCTCTATGGTCACGACGTTGCCGGGACCCGGGGAGCCTTCGGCCGATTCGACTTTCATCCATTCGCACGGCCACGACATCCTCCGCGCGATGAACTTCAACTCGCGTTCGGCGATGCTGATCGGAAGATTCGCAACTACCGCCTTCACGCGCCGAGCCAGCACTTCTCCGCGAGCCGACAGATTTAGCTCCTGCAACGCAGCCGTCGATTCAATCGACACGCTCATCCGGCCTCCGCCAGCGGGGTAGAAGCCCGGCCGTTCAAGTTCAGCCGTGACTCGAGCACCCATGCGATTCACCAGCGGCAGAAAAGCCTTCTCGAGAAAATCAAACGGCGGCGCGAACGGATTATGAGTTCCGCCTTCGAGGATCACCTTGCTCTTGCCGCTTGCGATCATTAGCGCCGGCAGCACCGTCTGCAACACCAGGGTCGTGCTGCCCGCCGTACCAACCGCGAAGGCGTAGTTGCCGGCTACAACGCTGCCGGGTGCGAACCTCAGCTCGCGAGAGCCGATGGCCGCACCCGTGACCTCGGCTCGCGAGATCTCAGCCGCAGCGTTCACCGCGGTGAGGTGTTGCCTTAGGAGTCCGGGGTTCTTGCGCCCCGCGCGAATGTTCTCGATACGAAACGGCCTGGCCGTCACCAGCGAGAGCGCCAGCGCGGTGCGCAGTATCTGCCCGCCTCCTTCTCCAAATGATCCGTCAATCGTCAACATACAACTTTCTTTGCATGCAAAGTTTCATCTTCGCTTTGATCGCTTTCCTCTTCGTCCGCCGGCGCCTTCAGTTCCTTTCAACGAAGCCAGCGGCCACAGCGTGTACTCAATCGTAGCGAGCCCCGCGCCGACAACCGCGTCGATCACTTCTCGCGAAGACTTGTAACACGGCGCCGCTTCGTCGATCGGCACCCGGCCGTCCGTGTTCACCAGGATCCCCGCGGCCGCGTACTCGTCGTCGATCTTGCGCTGGTTCAAAGTCCTTCCAGCTTCACCGCGCGACATCCGCCGACCCGCGCCATGATTGACCGAGTAGCCGCTGGAAACGGCTCCAGGAGCCGGTCTCAGAACATAACTCCAATCCTTATTCGAGCCCGGAATCAACACCGGATGCCCGGTCTCTTGCCATATCGTTCCTTCAAGGGCCGGGTGCCCCGCGGGAAAAGCTCGAGTCGCGCCCTTGCGATGCACCCACACATCTCCAAACTCCGGGTGACGCTCCGCTTGCACAAGATTGTGAGAAATCTCATAAATCAATTCCAACTCGCCGTCGAACACCTTCTCGAAAGCTTCAGCTATTTGCTCGAAGATGATCAGGCGGTTGAGGATCGCAAAGTTCCCGCCCGCCGCCACCGCATTCAAGTAGCTGCGATAGTGCTCCGACTCCGGCGTAAAGTAACCGAGATCAAGATCCGTGATCACCCCGGGCTTCTCGGCTCGCGCAAGATCGAAGTAGTTAGTCGCGAGCCCATGCCCCCAGCCTCGCGAGCCGGTGTGCGCCTGCACGAACAAAGTCCCGGTCTCTTCCGAGCGTTGCAACTCGATGAAGTGATTTCCACCACCAAGCGACCCAAGCTGCGAGAACCCACGCTCGGGCCTGCCTCTTCCTCCAAGCGGAGGCTGCCAGTCATCATCAACAGGCAAGCGATGGCGTTCGGCTCGCGAGCGATCGAACGTCGCGCCGTACTTCTCGACGTAGTACTCAGCGCCTCCGTGAATCAGCTTATCGAACTCGCCGCGATCGACCGTGCCCAGCTTGAAGCTCTTGCCTCCGGCGCCTAGATCCACGCGCTTCATTACTTCGCGATTGAACTCGAGTCGTCGCTCGGGCGTCGCGGCTTCTACGTCCACTTGGGACTTGGCGCTCACCATTCCGCAGCCGATGTCGTAGCCTACCGGTCCCATCGCGATCGCGCCCTCTTCGTGATCAGTAAGAATGACGCAGCCCACGGGCACGCCGTAGCCGTAGTGCACATCGGGCGTGATGACCACGAGCTTGACCCCAGGGAACAGCGTCGCGTTGACGATCTGACGATAGAGAATGTCCTCCGCATCTTCGAGAAGCCGCGGAGTAAGAAACATTCTCACCGGCACATCGCGAGTGTCTTCGGTGCGAAGGTTGTAAAACCCCTCACCATTCCACCTCGCGAGATGCTTCCAGTTATTCGCGTCGCCGAGTCTTGTTTGTTCTATGATCTTTTTGCTCATCTCAAATTAGTCGAACAGAGCGTACCTTGGCACGCTTATGAGTGAACTCCCGTGACGTTGAAAAGCGGTGACCTTGGTGAGATTCTCGACACCGCAAGAGCAGCGCTTTCGATGACTAATACCGCGGGCAAGAACTACGACGTGACACGCTTGCGCCGCTTATTTCTGGGCGCTTTGCCAGAAGATTCCTTGAGGGCGGCCTTTAAATAATCAATAACCGTGTTGAGGCGAGCTGTTGCATCCTCAATGTCCGCGATTTGCGGAATCTCGACTCCATGAACGAGATTGTTTCGCAATCGTCTAATCCGATCTACTTCGGCGAGCATGATGTCATCAAAGACGTCTAGCTGCTGAACAAGCCGAGACGACGGGAAAACGGCGAACTTTTGCCCCAAGCGAGATGCGGCAAGCGTACGGATATCCCTCTCGAAAACTATCCAGCGAGAGAGAAAACGGCCAATGGAACTGTGCACTGCAGCAGTGTCGAGAGTCGCTTCGTCAGAACGACTTTCAAGAGCAGATTGAGATCGTAACTCTTCATAGGTCTTATACCGACTCGCCTTCTCAGCCAACAACTGGTCAATGATTTGCTCTGAGATTGGGCGACGCTCAAAATCGCTTGTCAGCGAGGAGACGTAACGCTGAAGTTTGTCGGGGGAGTCAATACCGACTGCCTTTAAGAGGCCGAAAAGAATATCAACGCGTCCGAGCAGTGCATCGGAGGCTGGACCTCTCAGTAGGGACGCCGCGTGGTCGAGTAAATATTGGGCGAGGTCGAAGTGGTTCGAGAAGATCCGTCCTTGCGCCGCCACCCTTGCTTCGCCGGCTTTCTGCAATCGCTCTAAGGCGATCTCTCCTGCAATGACGAGGCCATTGAGTTCATCAAGGATTGCATATTCATCATCAGATAGGCGACCTTGAAGTGGTTTATAGACGAGGTCGTGTTCAACCTCAGCCCACGCATGCATCACCACGGACGCCAACTGGATTTCGATAAGCGCATCGCTATAACGCTTCTGAGCGCCGTTGAGTGCGCTATCCCGCAATCGCACTCGATAGTGAGTTGCCCAATAACCAGAAAATCGCTTGGAATATTTGGGGGTTGTCGTACCTGAGAATACTTTTGGCTCTCCATCGACTTGGAATAGCTGACCGATTACCTTGCCGACTTGCTCTCTTTCTCCAGGAAAGTAGAGAGCAACACGTACACCGGCGAGATCAACAATATCTCGAAAGACATCATCAAGATTTTGGTACTTCTTGTCAGCTGACCGCTGCCGTATCTTCTCCTCCACTCTGGCTGTCGACTTGGCTCTGAACGTAACCATAGCCCGGATTCCCGCACTTTGAATAGTGCGCTCGAGCAACTGAGCCACAAGCCGCGCCGCCTGATCATAGAAGTCGTACTCCTTTCGGTAACGACTGATGAAACTGTCAATCAGGTCCATAGCTTTTACGCCTGAGAAAATGCAGCGACGCGTCCTTCGGTCGCGCAACACAAAGGACCGGCAGGTCGTGATCAGTTAATAGTCCATGTTTGCGTGCATATCACTCATGTAAGCGAGCCCCTCTATGAAATCCTCAAAGTTTTCTTCTGAAGACATAGCATGAGTATACTTTCTCATAGACCTTGCATCGAAAGCGACATCGAGGCCACTCTGTGCGAACCGCCATCCTTGTGGACTGTCACAAGAGCAGCTTACGGCTTTGCCGGGGCCTGAGTGACAAGGTTCTTAATCGTGTCGGCCGCGAATCCTATGACGAACACAGCAAGCAAGCCGGAAAGGACATCAAGCTTAAGCAATTGCTCTTTGGCGCCGGCGGCCAGAGCGACTATGGCAACGAGAAGCCCGATTGCCAATCTTGCCGCCTCGACCCGCGATCGATGGCCGAGCCGATCCGGGTTATTCGAATTCACCACGACGTTCCTGGGTTTGATCTTGATCTCTTGTTTGGTTTCATCCACGATTTTCTGGCCATTCGCATCCCGGAATTGCACTTCGACGTTATTTTCTTTCGCATTGGGATAGTAGTGCCAAGCGGACCATCCGTGCTCCGTATGCCCGTCGCCGAAGGTCCACTCATAAGACCACTCTTCCCTGGCCGGCGTGCGATCCAGGACTGGATGGTGAAATCGCACGGAGAATTCGATAGGTTCATTCACGCGCACGAACTGCCGATCGAGTTCGATAGAAGCGTGTTCCGGAAGCTGAGCTATCAAATTCTTTTCATAGAAGCCGCACCGTATCTGCCGAACGACAAGTTGCGCTGTGCGAATACACTCCCATGACGTAGGGACCACCAGCTTCAACATTCTTTTCTCCGGTCCCTCTTCGAGTTCTTGCTGGAGAGGCCTGTTGCGAGCCTCGTAGAGGCGAATGTAGTCGAGTATCAATGCCAGCTTTGCCAGATCCGTATCGATCGCGGTGTAGTCCCGCGGATTAATTGCGTTCACATCATCCACCGTCCACGCAAGCCTCTGAAAAGATCCAGGGATGTAATCCGAGAACTTCTTGTAGACATCAGAAGTCGTCTCGTACGGCTTAAAGCCGTCCTTCAGATACGTGAGCCGATTGAAAAGACTCTTCGCGAACTCATCGTCTCGGTCCGCGCGATTCACGAGGTCTAGCCCTTTGGACATAAGTTCAGAGGCTTTTGAGATGTTTGTTTTGGCGAGATCCAGGTCTGCCTGGGAGGTTTTTCTAAGAAGGTCAGCTGCACATTGAAGATTATCATCGATGTTACTAAGAATAGTTGGTGGAAGTTGAATTCTGAGCGAGTCAAAGCGTAGCCGCTCCGAGTCAAGTTGCTCGGCCACGGCAACGCGCAAGGTCAGCGCAGCGATCCCCTCATTTGTTTGAGCAAGCGCGTCGGCAAAGTCCGGGCTAAAATGCCCCCGGCTTCCCAGCAGCGCCCTGACTCTAAGCCTTTCAACACGGATTAGAACTCTCAGCCGTGAATCAACTCTCGTGCTGATTCCGCTGATTCTTTTCCCGAGATCGCTGAGCTTTTCCTCCGCAACAATGCTTCGAAGGCGATTCGGAAGATAGGCGTTGACCAAAAGCGATGCGATACCGCCGGCCACCAACACAATCAGAATGATCAGGTTCCCAAAAAACTGCCTGAACCAGGCCGGCCAGTAACCCAGATGAACCCTCAACGGAACGCTCTTGGAGGGCCAGACCCGTCCGTCCTCCGTGCCCGTATTCAAAGCAAGCGTCAGCACGCCGTCCTGATCGTCCGGCTTAAAAATGCCACCCACCCAGTGACCAAACCAACTCCCCGGCGGATTGATCTCGACCGGCCATGACGCTTTGGCCGGAAGAGTCACGGTCCCCCCACAGCTCTCGCCGTTAATAAGGAGGCGCCACGAAACGGGGTATGAAGCAGCGTCGTCATTCTTTAGAGTCAGAGATGTTTTGCTTCCGCGCTCGAGTGTGAGTTCCGGCTTGTCAGGGTTCGGGGTCGAGGGGCTTACGGCGAATGCCGCGCGATCGTTCACGACCGTTAAAGCACCAAGCCTCTGACCCTGCTGAAAAATGTTGGCGGTCGAGTCTCCGGCTTCCGTCACGTTCGAAACGTCGACCTTGAGGACGAGCACATTTCCCGGCTTGAGGGTCCGAGGAAACACAGGCTTTCCAGCAGCGTCCTGATGCAAGCTAAACGCAATTTTCGCGTTAAGCGGCTGACCGGTGATTTTGCTTTTGAGTTCGGTTACGACAAGCGAAATGGAAACCTCTGCCTGGCCCCCATTCTTAATCTGCAGGAGAGTGCTCCCAGCCTTCGTCGCGGAATCGATCGGCACCTGAGGGGCTTCAACCAGCGACAACCCATCCTCAGCGTTAACGATGGCCGCAGGAGCGAACAGGATGATTCCCAGGAACAACAAGCCTGCGCCAATTGAACGGACATATCTTTTTTCCATTTTTGCGCTTCTCCAATCCTGAATAGGAGTCGGGCGTATTGATAAGAAAGTCAAACCATTCACCGAACCGGGGACCAGACCGGCCGGTCACAACCCTGACAAGCCCGATTGCGGCGTATGTTACAACAGACTACAGTTTTTGGTAAGCGCGATCTCGGTCGCCGCGAATCAGTAAGATGATCGGACAATGCTCATGTTTTTGTCTCCGTCCGGCTCTCTGAGATCGGCTTCGTGAAGCTAACTGTCGCACTTGCCTAAGATTGACAACGCTTTCGGCGCTATGCTAAAAGCATCTCTCCATTGTCGGGCATTAATTTTGAGCGGTAGCACTTCTTTTCAAAGCAGTCATAGTCGTCAAATTACGAGTTGAAGCACAGGGAAGCTCTGTGCGATGTTGTTGAGTAATGATGGCAGACGAGACTAAGGATACTCCAACAGATCAAGGCAGCGAATCGGGCGAGGAGAAGTCGCCAGGTTTAGAAACCGGCAAGCCTTTAGAAACCACTACGGTTGGGGCCGACATTCCCGAGAAAGCTGCAGCGCTTCCGCCTGAAGCCGGCTCCGTTTTGCCCGCCGAGGAACTCGAAGCAAAAGTCAAAGCCGAACTTCCACCCGGCGAAAAAGTAAAGACCGAAGCAAAGGTTGAAGACGCACTTCCCGGCGTAGACAAGCCGTCCCTGACTCCAACGGTCGAGGGAGCAAGCGAGAAGGGCGCGCCCTCCGTGCCGACGAAAACCGAGCCACCCTCGCACGAAGCGGCGGCTCCGGGCGCGCCTGCCGGCGAAAAGCCTGCTCCCCCGAAAGCGGCTCCTGCAGCCGGTCACAAGCCGGCGCCTCCAGCGAGGAAGGGGCCAGTGATCACGGTCGACATCACCGGCGACGCCTTAATCGACCGAATACGCGAGCGCTTTGGAGACAATATTACCGAAGCGGTGGCGACGCTTGGCCAGCAGGTCATTCGCGTAAAGAAGGAGTCGTTGATCGAACTCTGCCGGTTCCTGCACGATGACGAAGAAGCGCTCTTCGATATGTGCGTCGACGAGACAGCGGTTCACTGGCCGGAGCGCGCGGGTCAGGAGTTCGATATTGTCATTCAGCTTTACTCGGTTCCAAAGAACCGAAGACTCCGAGTGAAAGCGAACCTCGCGGACGGAGAAGCCAGCCCGAGTCTGACGGGGATATGGGCAGGCACTAATTGGATGGAACGTGAAGTCTTCGATATGTTCGGAATACAGTTCGAAGGCCATCCTGATCTGCGGCGCATACTGCTCCCATCAGACTGGCCGGGTCATCCGCTTCGCAAAGAGTATCCGATCGAGTATCGCGACAACGCGTGGACAGATAAGCATCTCGATTATCGAGAGCTTGATTACGATACGAGTCTTATCGATGTGAAGTACGCTGAACGGAGATAGTCCGGTTTCTGGTCTGTGGTTTCTGGTTCGGTTGAAGCAATTCTTAACCAAACCAGAAACCAGAAACCCGAAGACGCTATGCAGGAACAGCCAATAGCAAAAGGACAAGAAACGCTCTTCGACGCGGAAGAGATGGTGCTCAACATGGGCCCGCAGCACCCGTCCACGCACGGCGTGCTGCGAGTGATTTTGAAGCTGGACGGAGAGACCGTCATCGGGCTCGATTGCGACATCGGGTTCCTGCACCGCGGCGTTGAGAAGATCGGCGAGCACGACACTTACGCGATGATCACGCCTTACTGGGACCGCCTCGATTACGTAGCGGCGGTGTCCAACGACCTTTGTTACGTCGAAGGCGTCGAGAAGATGCTTCAGGTCGAAGTTCCCAAGCGCGCCGAGTACCTGCGTGTGATACTCACGGAGCTTCAACGCATAGCCTCGCATCTTCTGTGGCTGGGTACTCATGCCATGGACATCGGCGCGGTAACAGTGCTGCTCTACTGTTTCCGCGAACGCGAAGAGATACTAAAGATATTCGAGGACTTCATCGGCGCGCGGCTCACGGCTCACGCTTTTCGCATCGGCGGGCTGTGGTGGGATGCCTATCCTGAATTCGAGAAACGCGTCCGCGATTTCCTGAAGATCCTCCCGGGTCGCATAGACGAATATGAGACTCTGCTGAACGCAAATCGAATCTGGCTGCAGCGAACGGTAGGCATAGGAATTCTTTCGGCGGAAGAAGCCATAAATCTCAGCCTGACTGGCCCGCCGCTTCGCGGATCGGGTGTCAAGTATGACGTTCGCAAGGCCCAGCCTTACTCGGCGTACGCAGATTTTCAGTTTGAGATTCCGGTGGGCGAGAACGGCGATACATATGATCGCTACCTGGTTCGCATGGAAGAGATGAAACAGTCGGCGGTGATCATCGAGCAGGCGCTGGATGGATTGCCGGAGGGGCCGGTGATGGCCAAGGTGCCAAAGATCATCAAGCCTCCGGTTGGCGATGTGTATCACTCAATCGAAGCTCCGAAGGGCGAGTTGGGTGTTTACATGGTGAGCGACGGCACGGGCAAGCCGTATCGAATGCGGATTCGCCCGCCGTCATATATCAATCTCCAGTCGCTGAAGCAATTGTCCGTAGGGCATTTAGTAGCCGATGTGGTTGCGCTGATCGGAACGCTCGACATCGTGTTGGGCGAAGTTGATAGATAGGACGAAACGATGAATGATGAGTGCTGAATGATGAACTGACTGATGCTGTTCATCATTCAGCACTCATCGTTCATCATTCCTGAGTCAGATATGCAGGCACTGCTAACAATTCTCCTGTTTGTCGCGCCGGACTGGGTTGTGAGCCTGACGCGCGAGCGCCGTCCCAACGCGTTCTGGGCTGAGTATATAGTGTGGCCTGTAATTCAGATCGTGCTTGTCGTGTTTATCGTGCTCACGCTTGTCGCGTATCTGACTTATCTCGAGCGCAAGGTATCGGCCTTGATACAGGCGCGGCTCGGGCCGATGCGGGTCGGGCCGTGGGGGTTGTTGCAGCCGCTTGCCGACGGAGTCAAGCTGCTGATCAAGGAAGATATTGTTCCGCTAAAAGCTGATCGGGCAGTCTTTCTGATAGCCCCGGTCATTTCAGTGGTAGCCGCTCTGGTCGTGTTATCGGTCATACCGTGGGGCGCTGGCTGGGCTACGATTGCAAACGTCAACATCGGCCTGCTGTTTATCCTCGCTGTTTCGTCCGTCGGTGTATTGGGCCTTGTGCTTGCGGGATGGTCGTCGAATTCCAAGTACTCGCTGCTGGGCGCGCTGCGATCTTCGGCCCAGATGGTGAGCTACGAGATCGGCATGGGCCTTTCGATAATCGGAGCGTTGATGTTTGCCAGGACGCTCTCGATGTCCGGAATCATCGACGCTCAGCAAACCGACAGCCTCTGGGGCCTTGGTTACTTTCTTTATCAGCCGCTCGGGGTGCTCGTTTATCTTACCAGCGCGCTTGGCGAAACTAATCGGGCGCCGTTCGATTTACCGGAAGCGGAATCGGAGCTTGTGGCCGGTTATCATACCGAGTATTCGGGTTTCCGATGGGCGCTGTTCTTCATGGCCGAGTATGCGTCGATGATAGTCACCGCCGCGGTAGCGGTGACGGTGTTTTTCGGCGGATGGTATTTCCCGGGACTCGGGCTGGTAAAGAACCCGACGTTGTTTGTCCTCCTGAGCATGGCGATATACGCCGTCAAGATCGCCGTTTTGCTTTATGCTTATATGTGGTTCCGATGGACGTGGCCGCGTTACCGTTACGATCAGTTGATGGAGCTTGGGTGGAAGTGGATGATACCTGCCGGTCTGGCGAACATCGTGCTTACCGGTATCTGGTACGTGCTCGCGCTACCGAAGGCGCAAGGCGGCTTGTTCGGATTCATGCACGAAGAGAAGGGACGGCTGGTGCCGACCAGGGCGGGGATGGCGTATTTCATCGTCACCGGCATTGTCGTTACAATTCCAATTGTCTGGGGATTACTGGCGACGATAAACCGGCGCTCGAGCGACTTCAATCTTCACGAGCAGCGCCAGCTTCAGGTAAAGCTTCGCCGCGAGCGGCTCGAAAAGATGCTGCAACATGGGCAGCCGGCGGAAGGTGGACAGTAGTACCGTTTTCATAAAGGTGATTTCATGCCAGCAGTAAAGAGAGAACGAACTAAGAGAACTCTGGGTTACGTGATCAGAAGGCTCTTATTGGTAGACCTGTTCAAGGGTTTGATGGTCACGTTCAAGTACAACGCTCGAGCGATGTACGAGCCGCGCGACGGCGGCAACCCGAATCAAGCCATCTACACCGAACAGTATCCGCTCGAACCGGCTCGCGTGTCGGAGAGGTTTCGAGGGGCGCCGCGGTTGAATCTGGATCCTGAAAACGGGATGACTCTATGCATCGCGTGCGATCTTTGCGCGCTGGCTTGTCCGGTCGATTGTATCGAAGTGGGCTCGATACGCCGCGAGGTTCGCGACGGAGAGAAAGTAAACAAGAAGAAGGTGCTGACGACTTTTACTTTCGATACGTCGCGATGCATGTTTTGCAATCTGTGCTCTGAGGCGTGCCCGACGGACTGCCTGGAGCTGACGCAGAGCTTCGAGCTGGCGGTGTATCATCGCTCGGGCTTTCGATGGGATCGCGAGATGCTCGAGAAGGGCATCAACTATGTGCGTTATGTGAAATAGAGGGGAATAATTTTGGATTTTAGATTTTCGATTTTGGATTTGCGGACATCGCGTAAGTTATTTTGGTTCGCGCTGCTACAATCCAAAATCCAAAATCTAAAATCCAAAATCTGAAGGCTTATGCAACTACACGGTTGGGAAGCAGCGCTGTTTTATGTGCTCGCGATCATGACACTGTTCATGGCGGTCTTTGTAGTGACCGCTCGCGTGGCCGTTCACTCCGCTCTGTTTCTCATTTCAACCCTGGTAAACGTCGCGTTGCTGTTTATCCTCTTGCGCGCTGAGTTTGTCGCCGGCGTGCAGATACTCGTATATGTTGGCGGCGTGATGGTGCTGTTTCTGTTCGTGATCATGCTTGTTCAGACTCGCGCCGAGGAAGAGTCACGAGTGAGACTGTACACCGGTCAGACTTGGCCGGCGGTGATGATAGCCTTGCTGCTGGCGGGCTCGTTTTATTTCGCAATGTCTCCCGCGCAAGCTGCGTTCAGGCCGCCCGAAGGAACGCCGGCCGTCGCGGAGACCGCGGATCGGGCATCCGCCGGCGCAGGCTTGAACATTTCCAAAGACACTCAGGCAGTCGGCGAGCAGCTCTACCGGCAAGCCGCTCTGCCTTTCGAAATAGCATCGCTGTTGCTGCTAGTGGCGATGGTGGGCGCGGTGCTCCTGGCACGCGGAACAAAACAAGAGAAGTATTATGAATGATAGATTTCCGATTGCCGATTTCCAATTGCCGATTGACGCTGCGCCGAATGCCTCCGTAAATCGGCAATCGCCAATCGACAATCGGCAATTCTCAGGAGGGATGCTTTGATCAGCATAATCATAGGCGTGTTTGCCTATGTGGCCCCGGTGCTCTTACAGGCGGCGCCGCCAGTTCTTAAGCGCTTTGAACCTACGCTCATCAATTTCCTGATGCTGAGCTTCTTGTTGTTCGTTGTGGGAGTCGCCGGAGTCCTGTCGCGCCGCAACATCATCATCATCTTCATGTCCATCGAACTGATCCTGAATGCGGTCAACCTGAACTTGATCGCGTTCTCGCGCTACCTCGACATGAACAAGGATGTGCTGACAGCAAAGGGCCTTGCGGTGAACCCGCTCGCGGGTCCGGTATTCACCATTTTCATCATCGTCGTAGCGGCTGCCGAAGCGGCGGTTGGGCTGGGCATCGTGATAGCGATGTTCCGAAATCGCGAAACCGTCGCAATCGATGAGATCGATCTTTTGAAGTGGTAGAAACATGTAGGGGCGTCCCTCCGTGGGCGCCCCTGCTTGCGAATAAAGACTGCATCACGGGAACTGAGGCGCCCACGGAGGGACGCCCCTACATGTTACGCAGTGTTTTCTTATGCTCAAACTCGTCTGGCTCATTCCAGTTCTCCCGCTGTTCGGTTTCCTGTTTAATTTTCTGCTTGGCCGCAAGCTTCGGTTGAGCGAGCGCGTCGTCACCACCGTCGCGTGCGGCGTAATACTTGTATCGATGCTGCTAACGCTGGGCGCCTTCTACGAGTATCACTGGAGCTACAACCCCGCAAACGAAGATAAGCCGTACCTCACGACTAACGACGGATTCCCGGGTTCATTCACCTGGTTGCCGGGAGGCGCGGCCCGCTCTACGCTGGGGCAACAAAAAGGCGCCGCCACTAATTTCAACATCGAGTGGAGCTATCAGATAGATCAGCTCTCATTGGTGATGATGTTCGTCGTCACCTTCGTTGGTTTTTGGATTCACGTTTTTGCCACCGGCTACATGCACGGCGATAAGGGTTACTATCGCTTTTTCTCCTATTTGAATCTGTTCATGTTCATGATGCTCCTGCTCGTAATGGGCTCGAACTTCATGATCATGTTTGTCGGCTGGGAGGGTGTCGGACTCTGTTCGTATCTTCTCATCGGCTATTACTTCGACAGGCATGAAGCTGCGGACGCATCCAAGAAAGCCTTTGTCGTCAATCGCGTGGGCGACTTTGGAATGGTGCTGGCCATCGCCGGCGTGTTTGCGACGTTCGGCACGCTCCAATTCCACGACGTTGCCGCGCTGTCGGCCGCCTATCCCCAGGAGCATCTCTGGCAGTTCGGACTGATGTCGTGGATCGCGCTCGGGCTGTTCATCGGCGCGACCGGCAAGAGCGCGCAGATACCGTTGTACATCTGGCTGCCTGACGCGATGGCCGGACCGACACCGGTGTCGGCGCTGATACATGCCGCGACGATGGTCACCGCAGGCGTGTTTATGGTTACACGCACAAACTTCATCTTTCAGCGCTCGGTTACGATGATGATGATCGTAGCGCTGGTCGGTTGTCTGACGGCATTCATCGCCGCGACGATCGGCATCACTCAAACGGACATCAAGAAGGTGCTGGCGTACTCAACCGTTTCACAGTTGGGTTATATGTTTCTGGGTGCGGGCGTCGGCGCTTTCATCGGCGCCATCTTCCACGTATTCACGCACGCTTTTTTCAAGGCCTTGCTCTTCCTCGGATCGGGCTCGGTCATTCACGGCATGCATCACGAACAGGAGATGCCGCGAATGGGAGGTCTCAAGAAGTATCTGCCGACTACTTACAAGACTATGTTCATCGGGTGGCTTGCGATCTGCGGAATCGTTCCCTTCGCGGGCTTCTTCTCTAAAGACGAAATCCTATGGAAGACGTTTTCGACGAACATCTTTGGCGGCGGCAAGATCCTCTGGTTCGTGGGATTCATCACCGCGGGGATGACCGCGTTTTACATGACCCGCTTGATTGGCCTGACGTTCTGGGGCGAAGAGCGATTCCGCAAGGTTCACGGAGGCGGCGAAGCTGATGAGGCTCACGCCGCGGCGCACGACAAAGGTTTGGAGCCTCACGACGCCGTGCGCGCCGCCGCGGATGATCGGCCGCATCATCAACCGGGTGAGCACGTCGGCGCGCACGACGCAACTGATCGGCTCGATGCGCACGGCGTCTCTCATGCGCACTTTGAGCCGCACGAATCACCCCGAAGCATGACACTGCCCTTGATCGTGCTGGCAATTGGTTCGATCGTTGTAGGATGGCTGGGCCTTCCGGGTGGCGCCAAGGTCAACCTGTTCGAGCGGTGGCTTGAACCGGTGATCGTAGACGTGCACCGAGCGCCCGCGACTCGGTTCCACGCCACAGAAGGCGCTCCTGAAGCCGCTTCTGCGTCGGCGCCGGCGGAAGCACGTGCCGGTGAATTGGCTCTCGAACACGGAGAATCGACGCACGAAGGCCTCGGCCTAACCGAAATTCTGCTCATGCTGCTTTCGCTTGCGGTCGCTGGAGGCGGTATCTATCTTGGACGCGTCTTCTACGTAAAACGTCCTGATCTTCCAAAAGTGTGGGCCGCGAAGCTTCGGCCGCTTTACACGCTCAGCTTCAACAAGTGGTATTGGGATTACTTGCTTGACGTGAAGGGAGTCGAAGCGGGCAAGGCGCTGAACAACGCTCTCTGGGATGTTGATTCCCAGCTTGTAGACGGCGGCGTGAACGGCAGCGCGTGGGTTACAAGGTTCTGGGCCCGAGTCACCGGCTGGTGGGACAAGTGGGTGATCGACCTGGCGGTAAACGCGACCGGATGGATCACGCGAGCGGGCTCTTACGTGTTGCGAACAGTGCAGACCGGCTTCTGGCAGAATTACGCTTTGCTGTTTGCGGTTGGGTTGTTTGTCATTTTGATTTACTACGTTTACCCGGCGATATCGACCACGATCAAAGGTTTCTCCGGGAAATAGGTTCTTGAATTTCAAATTTCAAATCTGAAATCTCAGATTTGAAAAAATACGGAGACTCTGGCTATGCCTGGTCGCATTCAAATTTTCGGCATCGGCATCCTCTCGTGGGTGACGTGGCTTCCGGCGGTTGGCGCCATCCTCCTTCTGTTTTTCAACCGCTCCCGGAACAACAGCATTCGCTGGTTTGCAAACATGTGGATCGGGCTCTGTTTCCTGGTTTCGATTCCACTGGTCACCGGGTTGTTCGGGCGCGGTCACGGCTACGACCGAGCCTACGGCGGTTTGCAGTTCATCGAGGATCACGACTGGATACCGCTGATCGGGGCCCGGTACCAGCTTGGCGTCGACGGACTCTCGCTGGTGCTGGTAATGCTCACTACGCTGTTGGGTGTGATCTCGGTGATTTGCTCGTGGGCTTATATCCGCGAGAAGGGTCGTGAAAAAGAGTACTACATAATGATGCTGCTTCTTCAAAGCGGCATGCTTGGCGCTTTCGTTTCGGCCGATCTGTTCTTGTTTTTCATTTTCTGGGAAGTGATGCTCGTCCCGATGTATTTCCTGATCGGCATCTGGGGAGGCAAGAACCGGCTCTACTCTGCAATCAAATTCTTCCTGTACACGTTAGTCGGTTCGGTGGTGATGCTGCTGGCGGTGCTGAAACTCTTCTTCATCTTTCCGGACGTAGTCAAAGCGCAGCGGCCCGCGGTTGAAGCGACCGCCCGTCAGATCGCCTCGAGCAGCATTGCTGATCCTGAACGGCGAGGTCAGGTCAACGAGGGCATGCTCAACCTCGCGCTCGACGCGATGAAGCGCGCCGACGGCATCGATCCGCAGACCAAGCTGCCGCTGCCCTCGGGATACGCTCACAGTTCATTCAACATCACCGCGATGACTGCGATGGGTCCTCACATCAAGAGCGTATTTGGAGCGGGACTGGTCATCTGGTTATTCATCGGATTCGGGCTTTCATTCGCGATCAAGGTTCCGATGTTTCCGTTTCACACCTGGCTTCCAGACGCGCACTACGACGCGCCGACCGCCGGTTCGGTCATACTGGCAGGCGTGCTGCTGAAGATGGGGACGTACGGATTCATGCGATTCTCATTGCCGATCTTTCCAGACGCGGCGACAGATCCAAGAGTGCGAACGTGGATGATAACGCTCGCGATCATCGGCATCATATACGGCGCGCTGGTTGCGATGGCGCAAAAGGACGTCAAGAAGCTGGTCGCCTACTCATCGGTTTCACACCTTGGCTTCGTGATGCTGGGATTGTTCGCGTTCAATCCCAACGGAATCAACGGCGCGGTTATGCAGATGATCAACCACGGCATCTCGACCGGAGCGCTGTTCATGTTGGCCGGCATTCTTTACGAGCGGCGGCACACTTATGAGATTGCGGAGTTCGGTGGACTCGCGACGGTGATGCCGACTTTTGCGACGATATTTTTGATCGTCACGCTTTCCTCGCTGGGGTTGCCGCTTATGAACAACTTCATCGGCGAGTTTCTGACGATCAGAGGCGCGTTCGAAGCGAGAGTCTCCTGGGGCGCATTCGCCGCGGTCGGAATTATTCTCGGCGCGGCTTACATGCTGTGGCTCTATCAGCGAGTCTTCTTCGGACCCGTAACCAACAAAGCGAACGAAGGTCTGAAGGATCTGGACGCGCGCGAAGCCTGGCAGTTCGCGCCGCTGATCTTTCTGATTTTCTGGATTGGAGTCTATCCGAAACCGCTGCTCTCTTACATCGAGCCGCAGACAAACGTGGTCGTTGCTCAGGTGCAACCGGACTATTTCAAAAACTCAACCGAGCGCCCGCAGGTTGCTGAAGAGCAACAAAAATGATGACGGTTTCCAGTTTCTGGTTTCTAGTTTCCGGGCCGCGCGCACGAGACTAGAGTCAGAGACGAGGAACCAGAAACCAGAAACTAAAAACTAGAAACCGCTTTATGCAAACTGACTTTCAAGCCATCGCCACTCAGGCAACACAGTTCATAATGCCTGAAGGCATCCTCACCCTTTTCGCGTGCGCCGCACTTGTGCTCGACGTGATGCTCCCTCGTGATCGCAAGCGCTTCGTGGCGTGGGTTGCACTCGTGGGAGTAGGCTTCGCATTCATTTCACTCTGGATTCTTTACGGCAACGTCAGTAAGGGCGCTCCTCGCACGGCATTCTTCGATATGATCGTGCTCGACAGTTATGCCGTTGTGTTCAAGTCTATATTTCTGATCGGCGCCGCCCTCTCGATACTGCTCTCGATCAAGTATCTCGACATCGAAGGCGAACAGCGTGGCGAATACTACGGACTGATCCTGTTTTCTGTTATCGGAATGATGTTCATGGCTTCGAGCGTGGACCTGCTCGCGTTGTTCATCTCGCTCGAGTTGATGGCGGTCTCTGTTTACATCCTGGTCGGCTATTTCAGGCGGGACAAAAAGTCGAACGAAGCTTCGATGAAATACTTCCTGCTCGGCGCGTTTTCATCCGGCGTGCTGCTTTACGGCATATCAATGATCTACGGGCTCACTGGTTCGACCAATCTCGCAAAGATCGCGGCTGCGCTGCCGGTTGTCGCCAGCACTAATTTCAACCCGTTCGGTGCGCAGCCCCCCCCCGACATGCGATACCTGCTGCTGATGTCGATGATCCTGATGGCCGCCGGGATGTTCTTCAAAGTCGCGGCCGTTCCGTTTCATATGTGGGCGCCTGACGCATACGAAGGCGCGCCTACTTCGATTACTGCATTCATGTCAGTGGGCGTAAAAGCCGCAAGCTTTGCGATGTTCGGCAGATTGTTTCTCTATGGTCTTCCCGATCTTCGCGGCTCAATCGCGGGTGACGCGGCGAACGGGATTGCCAGCCTGCCCGGCTGGGCGGTGTTGCTGGGAATAGTGTCGGCGATCACAATCGTGTGGGGCAATCTCGGAGCGCTTACTCAAAACAACACCAAGCGCCTTCTCGCCTACTCGTCCATTTCGCACGCGGGCTACGTGTTGCTGGGATTGATCGCGGGGAACCAGACCGGCTACACCGGCTTCGTAATTTATTTGTTCATCTACACGATCATGAATCTCGGAGTGTTCGGCTGCATCATCGCGCTTCGGCGGCGAGGGATAGTCGGCGACCGCATGGAAGACCTTAACGGCTTGATGAAGAAGGCTCCGGGTCTGACGGTGATGATGACGATCTTTCTCTTATCACTTGGCGGCATTCCCCCGACCGCGGGATTCATCGGCAAGTTCTACTTGTTCGCCGGCTTAATTGAAACCGGTAACCCCTGGCTCGTGAGATTAGCGATATTGGCGGTGCTGATGAGCGCGGTATCGCTCTATTACTACATTCGTTTCATCCGCGCGATGTACATTGAAGGCGAAGCCGAGCCTCAGCCGGTGACGCTCGCGCCTTCGCTTCGAGTGGCGCTCATAGCTGCGGCGGCGCTTGTCATTTATCTCGGCGTGTTCCCGCAACGATTGATCGACTTCACGCAAAAAGCGGCGACGAGTCCGGGGCTAAAGACCTACAATTACCAGCAAGGCGCAACAAAACCTGCCGAGCCGGCGGCGACTCCGCCCCCGCCGCGAATGTCGGGCGAGCGTGATCGAGATCGCTAGCCGCTGTCCTCTAAAACCAATTCATGCCTTCAGAAGAAAATGACACCGGAGACCGCGAAAAAGGCCGCGGTGGAGTTAGCTGGCGTCAAGCGACGACAACCGTCGGGCTCGCGCTTGCGATTCCGTGGATGATCGGAGTGCCTGCGCTGGTCGGATGGTGGCTCGATAAGAAGTATGCGACTACGCCGCTCTGGTTGATCGTAGGTTTGTGCCTGGGATTACTGAGCACCGCGCTGGATATATATCAGCTGTTGAAACGATTCGGGCAATTCAAGTAGTTTCAATCGAGTTTGAGGTCACTGCCAACGAGGTTTGGGCCGCTTGTAGAAGTGCAAATGACTGTTCATTTGGGGAGCGAGGGTTTGAAGATTGCCTCTAGCTGCCGCTCCATACGCTCCAATCGTTGATCCACCGAATCCAGCCGCTGGTCGAAACGCTTCTCCAAAGAATCAATTCGCTGATCGAGGCGCTGGCCTAACTGCTCAACAAGCTTTTCGGTATTGCGTTGGTTAAGCCACGACGCCCCAAAAATCGACAGCACTAGAGCGAACACTGTCATTGCTGCTGAGAGGATTGCGACGCTCGGACTCATGATTTAACCAAATATAGCAGAAACCCTCTGCACAAGTCATCTGACGCGTATCTAACTAAGCTCTTATCCTGCGGAACTTGATCCGTTGTCAGACTGCTTCGACGCGTATGGGCGGCTCTTGTAGGCAAAAACGCTGCCGAGCGTAGCAGCTCCAACATCATTTATAGCGCGGCAAACGCTCCGTCCAGCGCGAGAATCAGCTCATCAATATCCGACTTCGATGCGATTAGCGGCGGTCCGAGGCGAATTACATTTCCGTACAACCCGCCCTTACCAATCAGCACCCCGCGGCGGCGTGTCTCTTCAAACACTCGAACCACTGATTGGGAATCGGGCTCTTTCGTCGTTCGATCTTTCACGCACTCGATCGCCTGCATCAGGCCCATGCCGCGTATGTCGCCGATGACCGGATACTTGTCCTTCAACTCCTCGAGTTTCGAGCGCAAATAGTCTCCGACGACGCGGGCATTATGAGGAAGATCGTTCTCTTCGATCACGCGAATAGTCGCAAGCGCCGCGGCGCACGTAACCGGGTTCCCGCCAAACGTCGAGAAAGTCAATCCGGGATACTTGTCCGCGACCTCGGGTATTGCGGTCGTGCAGCCGATCGGCGCCCCGTTGGCCATACCCTTCGCGAAGGTCATCATCTCGGGTTGCACATCCCAGTGCTCGATGCCGCACCAGTGGTCTCCCGTGCGTCCCCAACCGGTTTGCACCTCATCGCATATGAAGATCCCGCCGTAGCGCCGGACGATCTCGGTGACGACTTTGAAGTAGTCCTTCGGAGGAGTGATGAATCCGCCGACCCCCATAATCGGCTCGGCAATGAACGCGGCAACGTGGCCGGTTGTCGACGTTTGAATCAGTTCTTCGACGTCGCGGGCGCACTCCATCGCACAAGTCTCGGGTTTCAAGTTAAACGGACAGCGATAGCAATACGGCGCGTGAGCATGAACGATACCCGGGACCAGCGACGGCCCGTGCTTCCACGTCGAATGCCCGCTCGCCGTCATATTCGTCACCGAGCGTCCGTGATACGCATGTCGAAGCGCGATTATCTCGGTCTGACCGGTGTAGATTCGCGACAACACCATCGCCGTCTCGTCGGCTTCCGTGCCGCTATTGGTGAAGAAGCTTTTCTTCAATTTGCCTGGCGTAATGCCGGCGATCTTTTCCGCCAGATCGGCTTGCGGCTCGTTAATGTAGAGCGTCGAAGTGTGCGAGATCCGCGCGACCTGATCGCTCACCGCTTTGACCACCTCCGGCCGGGCGTGACCGATAGAGGTCGTAAGCACGCCGCCGAAGCAGTCAAGAAAGCGAGTGCCCTCGCTGTCCCAAACATACATGCCTTCGCCGCGTTCCAGCACAATCGGATGCTCATAGTACGTAGCCGCGCACGGCCAGATATATTCCTTATGCTTCGAGATCAGTTCCGTCGAGGACTCTTTTTCTGCCACGTTAGCTGTCATGCAAACCTCCGTGTAACTATGATTTTCAAGCGGTGAAGGCGGGATAATTAAACAACACGCACACTAGAGCGTCAATGTCCGACAAGCTTCAGTTTGTCGTCATCAGGAATACAAACAAGCGACAAACTGAAGTTTGTCGGACATCTCGCGTCAATACCAGGGACCCGTTTAGCGAGGCGAACGAATTCATGTATAATGGAAATCCGGAACGTACATGATCAAAGGTCACGGTTGCGCTTGATAGCCGCCACAAGATAGCGAGCCACTCAGAGATTCACTCTCGATGTTTGCGAATCCTGAAAAGATCTTCACCCTTAGAAGTTAGAACAAAACGCACTGACCGTTTCGCGATTGACTCCCGGAAAGCACGGGCGCGCCTTTAAATGGAAAATCTGACACATACCCTGCTGGGACTTTCAATGGCGAAGGCAGGGCTCGAACGCGCGACACCGCTTGCCACCACAGCGCTTGTGGTTTCTTCGAATCTCCCCGACATAGACGTGCTCAGCCGTCTTGAAGATGGAACGGCCGGATATCTGCAATATCACCGCGGATTCACGCACGGGTTTGTGGGACTGGCCATCCTCGCCGCCGCCTTGACCCTTTTGCTGATGTTCCTTGATCGAAGATTTCGTTTGAGGCGCGATCCGTTCAGAAGGCCGCTCAGGCCGGTCCGCATATTCTTCATCGCTTATCTTGGAGGACTCGGTCACACGTTCATGGATTTCACAAACAACTATGGTGTTCGTCCGTTGCTGCCCTTCAGCAATCGGTGGTTCTACGGCGACATCGTCTTTGTGGTAGATCCGTGGATCTGGCTGATACTCGGCGCCGGGGTTGTATGGCTTACGACAACCGATGCTGCGCACAAGCTCATCTGGCTGGTGATCGGAACCTTTGTAGCTTTGGCGGTAGCGTTTGCCCTCAGGCACCCTTACGATTCGCAGACGATGGCGGTGCCAACCATGGCTCGAGGTATTTGGTTTGTCGGGCTGGCGATCGTCGTAGCCGGCTGTGTGTTTCGGTGGCGTCGCTCGGGCGAGAAGCTCGCCAGGTATTCGTTAATGCTGCTCTGCGTTTATTATTGCGGGATGTGGATGGCGCATCAGTCGGCGCTGAAAGAAGCGCGGACCTCGTTGAAGACTCCGGGAGTAACTTCGATGGCTGTCTGGCCGGCGCCGGCAAATCCTGTGATGTGGCAAGCCGCTGCGCAAACGAGCGGCGCGGTTCATACACGCAACGTCAACCTCGCCGACAAACAGGACCAGTGGCGCGAGCAACCGGCGCTCGATCCAAAGCTCGCCGAAGCGTTGCGCCAATCAGACGACTCGCGAGCCTTTCTGGATTTCATGCGATACGGCACGGCGAACGTCGAAGAGCGTCCGGATGGGACGACAGTCGTTTCGTTGCGTGAACTTCGTTTCAACTTGACGATGCGTGTTGAACTCGATCGCAACCTGACGGTGACTTCCACGGAGGTGCACTGGTTTTGAACGTGTCTGGTTCTGAAATGTATGGGCGGCCCTCCGTGGCCGCCCCTCGATGTAGGAACGTGCCTCGGTAACCAAGGAGGGGCGGCCACGGAGCGCGGCCCTTACAAGCTTAGTATTGCCGCGCCTCTTATGGCGCAATAGAATTGAACACACCAGGAATGAATACGATAAGCATACGCCCCGGCTTCGTGCCTTATACGCTTGCAGCCGCAGTTGTGATGACCGTGGGGTCGGCGCTCCTCAAACAGGGGTGGCCGGCGGCGGCTCTCGCGACGTGGACGCTTCTTTTCCCAATTGCTCTGTTCGCCGCGTTCGACCGCATAGAGTTTGACGGCCAGGCAATTCGGCATCGCGGACCGCTTGCTTTCCTGCTGACTCACCTGTTTCGATCGCGCCGCGATTTGCTGGTTTCCGACATCGAAGCGATCACGACTGAAACAACGCGACTGAGCTTCGCAACCGGTGACGCGCGCATCAGCTACCACACTCGCGTCAGCGGAGCGAGCGTTGACATAGTCGTTCGATCGCACCGCTCGACATATGAGCCCTTTATCAAGGCGCTGTTTCGCGCGGCTGGTCCGCACAAGCTCGATCCGCGGTCGTTTGAAATCTACGAGTACTTCGAAACCGGCAATGCGCTCAAGGGTTCGCCTATTCTCAAGAGCGACATTGCGGCAATGCCCGCGCCCGCGTTACGCCGGATCGGAAACTCCTTGAAACTGGCCGGCAAGATCGCGCATGCGTCGAGCTACTTCCGGGTCGCCTACGAAAAGGAGCCGCGGAATCCGCAGCTTCTGTATGAGATGTCGCGGTTTTTTCGCACTTCCGCGCAAAGCGAAGACACACGGTTGCTGCAGCGCTCGGATGCGTGTTTGAGACTGGCGTCGCGTCTGGCAGGCGACGAAGCCGAGCTCATCGAGCGAATCGGCGAGGCGTTTTTCGAGCGACTCGATTTCAAGCGCGCGTCTGATTGTTTCCGCCGTGCGTTGGCGCTCGACCCTGCGCGCTTTCGCTCGAACCTCGGGCTGGCGGAGATCGCGCTTCGCGACGGTAAGCTGGCTCACGTTGCGCACTTCTATAACGCGGCGGCTTCCAGCACAGACCGCGCGCTGGCAAGGATGGCCGGCAGGGAGGCCCGCTACTATGGCCGCCTGATGGATGATGACGATTTCCTGGGAGCCGAGCTTCGGCGCATTCGCATATCGAATCAGGTGAGATGGGCCAAGCGGCTTGCCGCGATGACGTTCTTCAGCGCATGGCTTGTAGGGGGAATCCTCGGGCGATTGTCGATGCAGGTGGAGAACTTCGGTTGGGCGATTATGGCGACCTCGGGTTTGATCTGGTGCGCGGCGCTATTCACGATGCGCCTGGTCCGCCGCCGCAGCGGGCAGGAATAGCCGGGCTACGCATCTCGCCTGGCGGGTTACGATTTCTCTTATTTCTTTTCATCAGGCGCGGCATAGGTGGGCGCAAAGTAGCCCCGCTTGGCTAGGACTCTGAGCTTGCCTCTGTCCTTCTTGACATCGGGTGACAGGGTCACCTTGAGCTTGCGATGGCTTCCATCCTTCTTCGTGTCCGTTGAGTAGTATTCAATCCAGTAGTAATCACGGAAGGCATCGATCGTTTTGGCAAGTCTTGTTGATATTTCTTCCGGCTTGAGCTTCTTTACCGTCTCCACGAGTCCGCCTGTTTCGTTTACATAAGGCGTGATGTCGTCGTCGGTCGCTTTTTTTGGGAACAAGGCCTGTGGCTGCGAATGGTCATCATCCCTTACAACGACGCCACAGACAACGCTGCCGCACGCTGAGAGTCGCTGCATAACTGCGTGTTTTTCAGGTAATACTTCTCCAGGGGCCGTTGATTGACGATTATCCGTGATGATAACTATGATTCGACGGCTGTCAGCGGCAGTCGCGTTGAGCGTATGCGTTGCCGCTTGAAGGAGAGCCTGGCTGGCAAGAGTGGGTCTTGAAGCCACCACCCCTTTGAGCTTCTTCTCGACAAGGCCCTTGTTCGTCGTGAAATCCTGAAGAATGGTCACGGAGTCTTTGAAGATCATCAGCGCAACTTCATCGTCGGGCTTCAGCCGCTTAAGGCCATTCGATACCCCCTCGATGATTGGTTGGATGATGGGGCGCATGCTTCCGCTTGAGTCGATCAACAGCAATATTGAAAGCGGCCGCTCTTCATGAAAAAAGCGAGTCGGCTTCTGCTTGACGCCGTTCTCTTCAATAATGAAATCTTCTGCTCTGAGATTGGCAACAAAAGCGCCCGTATCGTCATTCAATACGCTGACCTTAACTATCACCGGCACCTCACGGAATTTGTCGACTGCGCTCAGGCTTCCGCCTTCCTTGGAAGCCACATGAAAGAGACCAAGCGCGAGAGTAAGAGAAGCCATAACGGTCGTTCTAATCACACCTCACCTCCTTGACTACGTTTGGAGTGAACGGCAGCGATCGGCACATTCAATCGAAAGCGGGTTCCGCGATTATGTTCAACCGGGCTCGTAAGGTCAACTACACCGTGAATCTCTACAACCCGCCGCTGAACGATCGCAAGCCCAAGGCCGGTTCCTCGAGATTTGGTGGAATAGAATGGCTCGAAGACCCGTTGTTGTGCCTCTGCTGGAATTCCGGGTCCCGTGTCGGTTACGGAGAGCACGAGCATTGGGCCCGCAGCATCCGTAGTCCGGCCGCGCGAGTGCGCGCGCGCGGGCTCGAGACTGGCTTGAATGGTTACGCTGCCGCCCGCGTCGGTTGCCTGGACCGCGTTAAGCACCAGATTGCTGAACGCTTCGCGAAGTGCGCCGGCTTGTATCCCAGCCAACGTTATCTCGCAGTCTGATTCAACAATCAAACTGACCCCACGCTCCTTTGCTTCGCTGCCGGCAAGTATCATCGTCGCGTTGATCAGATCAGAGAGATGCACGGGTTGCGAGTCGGCGTGGCTCGGCCGCGAGAAAGCCAGCAACTGTGAGACGGTTCGGTTCAGCCTGTCGATCTCGCTGACAATCAAGGTCAGGTCCTGGCCGTACTCGTCGAGGGCTTTTTCTTCACGCATCACCTGCGCAATCGACTTGATTGCAGAGAGCGGGTTCTTCACCTCGTGCGCCACCTGGGCGGCCATCTGGCCGAGCGTCGCCAGACGTTCACGGCTTGCAAGCTCGCGTTCGAGCCGCACCTTTTCTTCGATAAGACGGCAGCTCTCGACTTCCACCGCAACCTGCGAAGCAAGCACGTCCAGTATCGAGCGCTTCTCCGAGGTGAGGGCATGAGGTTCAGAAGCTATCAACATCAGCCCGACAAGCTCCGACTCCCGCCTCAGCGCGTAGGCTATGGTCGCGTCGAGGGCTTCAAGATCGTCGTCCGTTTCAATTATGTCTGCTTCCCACGCGATCATTTTTTCCGCGAGCTGTTTCTCACTCTGATGCAGCGTTGCATCAGTCGGAACAATGCGCACGCTGATCACGTCGAGCCCTCGTTTGATTGTCTCCTCGGTGTAGCGCACTAGCGCAGCCAACTCGCCGAAGCCTTCAGCCCCTGAAGACACCTGTCGCACGACGTCGCGATACAAACCGATCTCGGTTGCAAACAGCTTTCCGACAACGCGATCGAAAACTCGCATCAAGGGCCCCGCAAGCGAGACCATTCCGAGGATGAGGATGACTTCGACCACCCCGGCTGTGATTTCGAAACGATCGACCAGGAATTGATCCAGCCGCCTGACACCGTATGTGTAAACCGCGATGAACAGCACCGCGAACATCGCGTAGACGAGACTGCCTTTGACGGCTACGTCAACCAGCTTGTAGCGATAGACATGATAGGCGACGAAGAAAATCGGAAACAGCGATGAAAGGATGAAAAGTATCCACGGCCAGTCATTTGGCCCTGAGCGCAAAAGAGCGACGACCAGAAACTCGAATGCGCCGTTCAACACCAGCAAGACAGCAACTCGCTTGAAGAAAACCCGCTCGCGCGCCGCTTGCGCGTCGAGACGGTCCTTCATCGACCAGCACAGCAGCGCCGACGCAATCATCACCAGCAGATACCAGATCGAGTATGGAATCAACAATACACGCAGCTTGAGCAGGTACGGCCGATAATCACCGGAGTTGATCCGATAGATCGCGTAAGGCAGAAACGCCATCGGCAGATAGAGCGCCGCGCCGATAGACCTGACCGTTCGTTGCTTGAGCTTGCGATAGTTGTCCAGCGAAGCCCAAAACCCGACGTGCGCGTGAAGCAATGCCGCCGGAAGCAGGGCGACTCCGGTCATCGCAAGCGTATCCCATGCTCGCAACAACGCGGGTAGCCGGTCGCGCCCGAGCAGCAACTCATGAAAAGTAATGAACAGATTTCCAAGGAACCACACGCCCAGACAGAGATTAAGCACGCTGATCAACCGAACAGGCTGAGTGAGCTTATCGCGCGGGCCGAGCCTTCGATTCCACATCAGCCACTCGATGTACAGGTGAAGCGTCGCGCCGGTGGCGAACCCAACAAGCTTTAGGATTTGAATTGGAGACATAGAACCAGCAGGCAGTAGGCAGTAAGCAGTGGGCAGTAGGGACTCAACCCCTATCATTGGGCGCTCTAAGAGAATTAATAAGGCCGTTGATCAATCTGCCGACTTCGCCGGCTAGCTCAATGAGATTCTGAATATCGGCTTCCTGCAAGTAGCCCAATCGCGCGGCAATCAAAACTTGGGTTTCCACTTCACGCAGCGAGCCATGAGCTATCGACAAAAAGCGTAAGAACTCGTTTGTTGATCGGCGACCTTGACCTTCGGCTATATTGGAGGGAATCGAAACTGCTGCTCGGCGTACTTGATTGGTCAGTCCATACAGTTCTTCTTTCGGGAATCGGTTTGTAAACGCGTAAACAAGCTGCACCAAATCCATGGCCTTCTGCCACGCGATCAACTCACTGTAGTTCCTTACTGACATAGTTGTGCTGCCCACTGCCTACTGCCCACTGCCGGCTATCACTCACCAGGCAATCGCGTATCTGCCTCGTCTCGGGTCCGCGCCTGCTTCGATCACGCCTGAATCGCTGTTGAACCTGATGACCGTTGGCGCTGAAGGATTGCCCCAGGCCGCTTGCATTTCAATCTTATGACCGCGCGACGTCAGGTCTTCCTGCACCTGTTTCTCAATACGGTCTTCGAGATTCAACACGCCGGGGTTGAACCGATGATCGTCAAACGAGCTCACCAGGTGGAGTGTTTGAAAGCGCGGCGCCTCGACCGCTTCCTGCACGTTCATTCCGAACTCGACGATGTTCAACAGCACCTGGATGAGCGACTGATCCTGGTTATCGCCGCCCGGCGTCGAGAGAACCAGAAAAGGCTTGCCGTCTCTTAACACAAGAGTTGGAGTGAGCGTGATCCTCGGCCGTTTTCCGGGTTGAAGCACATTCGGGTGGCCTTCTTCGAGAAGGAACGACTGCATGCGCTGGCCGAGCAGCACGCCTGTGTCACCGGCCACGACAGCCGGAAGCCACGCTCCTGAAGGGGTCGCACTGAACAGATTGCCGTCCTTGTCGATGACGTTGACGCAGGTCGTATCGTTGGCGCGCGCAGCTTCTGGCACTGTCGATTGGCCGAGAGCGGGATGCGTGCCGTTGTTGATCAGCGGCCTCTTGTTTACAGGATCACCAGGCCGTTGCTCGAGCGACGCGCGCTTCGGGTCGATCAAGCCTCTTCGCATCGCCGCGTAGTCTTTCGATAGAAGTTCTGTGGGCACGGCTACGAAATCCGGATCGCCGTAGTAGCGGTCGCGATCGGCGAACGCGAGCTTCATCGCTTCAGTGAGCGTGTGAATGTAGTCCGCCGAGTTGTGCTTCATCGCCCGAAGATCGTAGCCCTCGAGCACATTCAGCATTTCGAGCATCGCCGGACCCTGCGCAAAGAAGCCCGTTTTGTACACTTCATATCCTCGATACGACGCCCTCGCCGGAGCCTCGACTTTCGCGTGAAATGCCGCGAAGTCGCCGGCTCGCAACAGCCCGCCGTTCGCTTCGGTGAAATCTGAAATCCGTTTCGCTGTAGCTCCCATGTAGAAGTAGTCTCTCGCGGCGATCAATGCTTCGTGCCGTCCGCGTGAAACAGCTTTTCGTTCGGCGGCTACGATCTCGCGGAGCGTCCGCGCGAGGTCAGGCTGCGAAAACATCTCGCCCGGTTTTGGCACGCGCCCGCCGGGAAGAAACAGCCTTGCGCTTTCGGGCCATTGTTCAAATATCTTGCGAGTCTTTTCGATGTAGCTCACGCGCAGCTCATCGATCGGAAATCCGTCCGCTAACTCAATGGCCGGCTGCATGACTTCTCCGAGTGACCTGGTGCCGAAACGGTCGAGCGCCGTCACTACTGCATCGAGCACTCCCGGCACCGTCGCGGGAAGTATGCCCGACGATGGAATCAATCCGGGTTTTGAACCGCCTTCTGAAATTGATACGTATTCCGGCGTGCCCGTGTAGACCGGCCCTTTCTCTCGCACGCCTTTCTTTGCTCTTTCGAGAAAGAACTCTCGCGTGGCCAGACGAGGTGCGATGCCCTGTCCGTTGATTACCGATACGCCGGCGCCAGAGGGCTTGATAAGGATCGGTACTTCGCCGCCGAACGAGAAGTGCGAGAACTCAATCACCGATCCCGCGAGTATCGCGGCGCAACCGGCGTCGACTGCGTTGCCCCCTTGCTGAAGCAGTCGCATGCCGGCTTCGGCGGTCAACGGATTGCCAGCTGCGACGGCGCCTCGCTTGCCGCGAACTACCGGACGAAACGTGTCCGCTTCCGGTTGGATCACCGACATCGCAAACACTGAGGCTGCGGCGGCCAGGCTAACCATGTAAGTTATTGCTCTCATTTGATCCTCCGGAGGTGCGGTTTTATTTGAGAAGCTACTGCGAAAGTTTCCGGCTTTGATAGAGGGTTGTCAACGCACAAGGGAAGTGAAGTTCTAGTATCAGAGCGGCGATGCTCCGCGAGGAGGTGATTCAAAGACGAGGTGCGAAAATTTGCAGTAGTGACTACCCTGTCTGAAACAAATCGTCGTCCAGGATCTTGCGTGCGATTCGCTCGCGATCGTGCTTGCGGCGGACGTTTCGCCGGCGATCAGTTCCCTCATTATCGATCCACGTTACTCCGGCGATAACGATCAAGGTATCCGCGGTGTAGCGAATGGAACGACGCCTTTCCTGCTCGCGGCGGTCTCTGTTAGTGCGCCTCTCGACGCCGTGCCATGAAGACATCAATCGCCTCGTTGTCGGGGCTTGTTTCCTGGAGGCTCGGGCCCGTTTATTCAGAAGCGAGCGCTGCCTGTAATACTAAAAGACCGATTAGCATTCTCTTTTCAGTAATCGGTCAAAATAACTGAGCGTCCAACAAACTTCAGTTGTCGCAGCCGGGTTGTCTGCGTTAGATGCGACATACGGCAGGTTCTCGCGGTGTACGCGACGCGTTTCGAGAAAAGACGACGACTGAAGTTTGTCGGACATAGCGACTCAGGCGCGAGGCGACTGCTCGGCTACCGTCATCCGCCTGAAAAACAAGGCTCCGGTTGAAGGGTTGTCGTACTGATCCTGTGAACTTTCATTTGCGGGCAGCGAGTCCCTTTCATCTCCGTCGAACGCCCTTTCTCTCACCGCAGCGGCCTCGCTCGAGATTTGGTCGACCTGCTCAATCACGCGATCTCGTTCAGCCCGCATCGCCTCGAGCTTTAGCAGCAGGCGATTTATTTCGGTCTGGCGTTCTCCTATTTCCTTGTTGAGCAGAAACTCTTCTTCCTCAAAGGCGGCTGCGCGGCGATACAGCCCGGCAGCTTCGTCTTCAAGCGCTTCCGCCATCTGCTCGAGCATTCTTGTCTTCACTCGCGGCGCCGAACTGGCCGCGACCATCAGATTAGCTTCTGAAAAAACCGTCATTTGTATTCTCCTTTACACTACTGCGGCTGTTCGCGCCGGCACATTAACAACTCTCAGTGGAGGCGCGTTTCGCCGGCGAGCGATCTTGTCCTGGTACATTCTCTGGTCGGCGACCTCCATCAGTTCGTCGATCGCCGTCCCGTCCTGGCCGTAAGTCGCATGACCGATCGATATGCCGACGCGCGCGATGCGTCCCGGCCTAACCTCATAATCGAAGCTGTCGACGGCCGTCTGCAGCCGCGACTTCATTTCCTGCACGAGTTCGGGCGTGACTCGATGCAGCACCGCAACGAATTCGTCGCCCGCATATCGGATCAGTGTGTCTCCCGAGCGTACCTGTCCGCGCGACACCTGCGCGACGCGCCGCAATATCTCGTCGCCTACGTGATGCCCGTAGGTGTCGTTTATTTTCTTGAAGCCGTCCAGATCCATCATCATCAACACCAGAGGGTAACCGTGCCGTTCGGACCTGCTTCGTTCCTGATCGAAAAAGCTGTACATGTATCGCGAGTTTGGCAGCCCGGTCAGGTTATCGGTAAGAGCCGATTCCTGAGTTCTCTCGAAAGCGAGAGCATTGTGAATCGCGGCAGCGGTGTGGCGCGAGATAGTTTCGAGCAGCCTTACCTCATCAGCGGAATACCCGCGATCTTCTTCGCAATACAGCGCGAGCGAGCCGATCAGATCATCGTCATGCTCGAGCGGAAAAATTGCAGTCGAGCGATACGCCGCTGCCGCCATGCCCAGCGGTCGCTGGAGATCGGCCAGAGGGCTCCCGCCGATAAGCACTTGACGATGCTCGGCTACCCAGCCCGCGCCGCCCTCGCCGACGGCGATCTCAACACCCCTCAGAGCCGCTGCGTTCTTTCCGGTGACCTGGGCAGCATGCATTCGATTTCCATCCGCCAGATAGATGACCAGGGTCGTGAAGTTGGCGACGTTCTCGAGTTTGGCTGCGACGATTGGCAGAATCTCGGACAGCTTGAGCGTCGATCCGAGAGTTTGTGAGATCTCATAAAGTGAGAGAGCCTCGCGCTGCGCGGATGCAATGTCACGCAGCGCTTTTTCGGTGGGTGTTCTGGCCGCCAATCCAAAGCTTTGTTCAAGCACCGCCGCCGCAGCCACGGGTTCGACGCCGGCCAGCAAAACCGGCCGAGCGCTGACTGTGGAAGCCTGCTTGTCGAGCTCATAAACCTTCGCGAGAAATATTTCCAGTATCGCAGGATCGAACGTGCGCCCCACTTCGCTACGCATTAACTCCAGCGCTTCTTCTTGCGAATAGCGGGGGCGATGGGGGCGATTCGTAGTGAGCGCCTCGTAGCAATCGACTACTGTCAGTATTCGCGCGCCAAACGGTATCTCCTCGCCCTTCAGCCCGCTTGGGTAACCCTTGCCATCCCATTTTTCGTGATGATGTTTGACTATCGGAACAACTTCATAGGGGAACTCGACATTGCTGAGTATGTCGGCGCCGACCACTGGGTGAATCATTACTTTGGAGTACTCTGCTGCGCTGAGCTTACCGGGTTTGCTGAGGATGTATTCGGGGACGGCGAGTTTCCCTATATCGTGGAGCAGCGCCGCCGCTTTCAGTCCCTCCATCTGGTCTTCAGGATAGCCGACGGCGCGCCCCAGTCCTTCGACCAGTGTGCGCACTCGCTGAATATGACCGCGCGACAGATCGTCTTTGGCATCGATCGCCATCGTAAGCGATTCGACCGTTGCCTGATGGAGCCTGGTCAGCCCTTCGATATGCTTGTACGACGTCTCTACTCGCCCAAGAAAACTCCTGTAAGCAACATAGGTAAGGAGCAGAATGGGAAGTGACATCACGAATGAGTAGAAACCGAAAACTGTTATCGCCTTGCAGATGATGCCCGCGGTCGCTGCGCCTATGAAGAACGCAGGTGAGGTCCACAGGTAGTTGTCGATCCAGGTCCTGGCCACGCTCCGTCCGCGGAAAAATGCGACCGCCATCGCGGTGATGCTGCTGTTGACGAGATAGTTAGTGAGAGTGATTACACCGATGGCCAGAACCAGCTTATCGAGCCGCCCCACACCATAGAGCAGGCCGTCGAGTGGCCCAAAGAACCTTAGAGCCAGCAATGAAGCGCTTAACACGGAGAGGTTCATTGCGCTCATGTTTATTAGCGCCGCGGCTCCCGGGTTCGTCTTGCTGCCCCGCGCCGATCGCGCCAGTCCGTCAATCGAGGCGAGCACCGCCGCCGCCCACGGGCCGAGCAGTAGCATTGCGATACATACGAAGGTGTCTGTCAGTGTGATCTTGCTGCGAATACCCGGAATCCAAACCTCGGCTCGCCAGCTCAACAGCATCGTAAGGGCAAGGACCAGAATCCAGTCGAGCCGTGTGGGCTCCAGATATAAACGGTGGAGCGAATAGACTAGCGCAAACGTGCCGGCGGCCGAGATCATCAACGTGAACAACCTTGCCTTCACATTAGCCATGAGAGGGTATTAGCTCGCGCTCGGATCCGGTTGAGTCTCCGGACTAACTCGCCTGACGGACCTGCAAGACAACATTGGGGGCAACGCCTAACACGGCGGCACACTGAATCACTATTCAATGCTCGTGCCGCAGTGAGCGCCTGACTGGAGGCGGGGGCAAGAGCTGTCAGGACTTAAGATGAGAACCGCATCTGCGAATTGAAAGGTCTGATAAGGCGGGAAGTAACAGTCAAAACCCGCGATCCGAAGACGGGTTCATTCACAATGACCGGAGAGATTTGTGCGGCCGGACGCTATACAAGGATGATATCGGTGTCTTCAGTTTCCGCGGCGCAGTCCTGCCCAAAAGTCCGCAAGTTCGTACTCCTGATCCACGCCCTCGTAGCGAGCTGAAATATCGCTTTCTTCCAGCACGTGTCCCTGCAGCCAGATATTAGCGGTGATCTCCGCGCCGATCTTCAGTTGCCCGCGCAGAATTCGCCGATTCGCCAGCACTTCGAGGCGCATCGCTCCTGCGTCAACGTAAATCCAAATGAGATCCGCCGTCGTCACCGGATTTCGGATGTTGCGCCACGCCAGCACCCTGCCGCTGACAACGTAATCATTTTCACATGACTTGTCCGCGAATCCTTCCATTCGTTCTGCGAGCTCGAAACGATAAAAGGGCTTATGCGGGGGTTGCTCAGAAGCTGGATTCGCTCGCACCCGCGCAGCATAAGCGATCCCGGCAAGCGCTACGTGCATATGCAAGTCGCGGAACACAGCATCATCAAGCTCGGTCAGGTTTTGAAGCTCGAATATCACTTCAGTCGTGCCGTCTAACGAGCCGCGAACTATCGCTTCACCGTCCTCGTCGTACTCGATAAGCTCCCATGGGCCGATCGTGCGAACATACCGGCTGCGAAATGCCGGCCGGCAATCGGCGTAGTAAAGGTCGGCGCCCTTTTCGTAGAGGACTGACCATACCTCAAGTCCATCGCCCACCTTCCAGCATCGTCCATGCAGGGCGGCATCGCCGCGATCAACTCGCGTTCGATGACCGTTGTTTTCCACGTACTCGACCAACAGGTTGTAAGAGCGCTCATCGGCAACTTCAAAGCCGATGGCTTCAAACAACTCCGCCATAAGAGCTTGATCTGCTGACTGGCGCTCGACCGGTTCTTCGATGATTGGCTTGGTCATTACAACTGAAACGTGATGCGTGATTTGGAGTGCGCCGGCCATCTGTGCTTAGACGGCGCTTTGGTTTTATCGGCGGGCCATTCAAAAGCGGCGGCAACGCACAGAAATCACGTCTTACGAATCACTTCTTCGTCTCCTCTCCAATCTCGGCATTTAGAGTATATTCGCGGCCCTCGCGGAGGATCTTGATCGCCACTTTCGCGTTCGGCAGCTTCGCCGCAATGATGCGGTTGAATTGAACGGATGACGTGATCGGCTGGCCATCGACGGTTGTGATCAAATCGTCTTTTCTCAATCCTGCGCGCGAGGCTGGAGTCGAGCGCTCGGCGCGAATCACGAGTACCCCGCGAATATCGGATCCGAGTTTCAACAGCCCGCGAATATCGGCATCGACGTCTCTTGTATCTACTCCCAGGAATCCGCGAGTGACGCGCCCGCGCTCGATCAACTGCGGCAAAATCGATTTGAGGGTGTTGATCGGTATCGAGAAGCTCAGTCCCTGTGTTCGCTCCAGCACGAGCGTGTTGATGCCTACAATTCTTCCCTGGGCGTTTAGCAGAGGGCCGCCCGAGTTTCCGGGATTGATCGCCGCGTCGGTTTGCAGGAAGTCATCGAACTGCCCGCCGAATCCGGACCGTCCTTTGGCACTTACAATGCCGAGCGTAACGGTGTGATCCAGGCCCAGGGGATTACCAATCGCGATTACCCATTCACCCACCCGGAGTGAGTCGCTGTCGCCCAGGTCCGCAACCGGAAGCTGCGTACTGCCGGGCACGATCTCGAGCAGCGCGATGTCGGTCGCTTCGTCGTAGCCCTTGATCGAAGCAGGAAACTGACGACCATCATGCAGGGTCACGGTCACGCTGTTGACGAGCTTGGGCGGGCCCTTTGACTCAGGGCCGCGCTGGCTCGATCCGCGGCGGGGCTCAGCATTCGAGATCAGATGAAAATTAGTTGCGATGAAGCCACGCTGATCGATGATGAAGCCGCTGCCAAGATTCTCGCCGCCTTCAGAAATCGAACGCACGTTCACCACAACCTCATTGACGCGCTCGGCAATCGCGGGTACGTCGAGCAATACTGTTTTCCCTTGGGCTGCTTGCGGTTGTTCGTGAGCCGCTGCTGATCCGGCGCGGTAAGTGGCCTCGGCGCGCGCCGATAAGGAGAGCGCTGAAGTGATTGCCACCATCAATCCCACTACGACAGGCTTGGAGTGTTTAATCATTTGGTTGACCTGAAGGAGTTTTTTCATTCTCAACGGGCGCGCGGGAACGAACCCCTCGAATGTTCCTGACTGGTCCATACCTGGGCCTCTGTCCTGAACGCACCATCTCGGCAAACAGGTCCGCGTCATAGTCGCACTCGCGCGACATCTCTTCGCGGATGGCGTGCAGCTCTTCAAGGAATCTGGGCTTTCGGTACATAGCAGATGATCATTCGTCATTGGTCCTCGCTTCAGCTAATGACCAATGACTAATGACTAGAATTCAGCATTAATCAAGAACTCCGGCGTTACGATCATCGGGACAAAGAACCCGGCTATTGTATTGAATAACTGCACTCGAGATTGCCTGTGAACGTTAGCGATGTAGCCGAAATCCCAAGTCACCAATAAGTCAGCTTTGTTCACCGAAGCAATCGCCACGTGCAGCGCATCGGCCATGTATTTGCGATGGAATATTCCTCGCGAGACATACCCATCGGCCAATATCGCTGCTTCTTCGCCGATGTCGAACCTCGGGACGTCCTTTATCAAATTCAAATAAGCCGTTCGGCGAGGTTCTTCAGTTCGTTCCAACTCGCGCACGACCAACGCTGAAACATAAGGAGAGTAATCTGCCAACTCGTGCTCCCACCACCGGATCGTCAGATCACGCCTGAACGGTTCGCCGTTGTCCAGATAAGCGCCGATGACCGACGTTTCGAGATACAAACTCTTTTTCATGACTTCCGCTGCATGGACATTCTACCACAGGGAGATAACGGGAGTTCAGAGTTGCGTGATGAGTGATGATTTGATCCGTGATCCGTGAAAAGCGCATTCGTTTTCATCACGGATCACGCATCACTTTCATCATTGATGATTGTCATCGGCCGGTGTGTGAAGCTGAAGGGCAAGTATTGAGCGACTGAAATCGATTGTCAGTTTGTAATTCCTCAGGAAGTCCCCGCCCAGGATGCCGCTCTGCTCGAACCCGGCGGTCTCGTTTATTGCGCCAAAATCCAGAACCAGCGCGCGCAGATTGTTCTGCTGCACGTCGGCTACCCGGCATTTGCGAACGAAGAGCATCTGCACGTTCTCTGTTACACCGGCAGCGCCGGTCACATTGGCGGTCTGGCCTTTGATTATCTGATCCATGAGGTTCAGTCTTCCGACTGCCGCGGCTGAAATCACTGTCGAACTGGCGCCCGAATCCAATATAACGTTCAGATGCTGGTTGCCGTCGAACTCCGTCTCTACGCTTATCAACCCGTTTTGCGTAGTACGGAATGGAATCAACGCTACGCCCGTCGGCGGGGCCATTGGTGAGAAGCGGTTGTCGCTTCGATCCAGCCGAATGCGGGAGTCCTTGTAGTCCAATTGAGTAAGGAAATGCGAAAGGATGGATAACCCGATGAAGCCGTCTGCTTTTTCATCGACGGGTCTCTCGTGGTCGCCGTGAAAAGGCCTGACGAAGCACGGGACCATCCGGATTCTTGCGTCGCCGATCTGAAGAGATTTAATCAGTCCGTAGACGATCGGGAACTTCCCGTCTCCGCCGAAACCCTGGGACTTGCCGCCTTTGGCGATCTCGGAGACACCAAAACGCTTAGCCGCATCTTTCGAAATCACCGTGAACCCGGAACCGGTATCAATCACGAAGAGTGCATCGCGGCCGTTCAGCTTGACGCGCACGTAGGGCCGCCGGTCGATGCCCAGGTGGAACGGGACTTCCGTAACGGACTGCCCGGACACCTGATGGACTTGCAACCCCGCAAGCTGCCGGTAGAACTGAACCAGCCCGCGAACCCTGTCACGGGGCTCGACGTCGGTAATGGGCGCTACCTCAAGATAAAGCTGGTAGGCATCGGCTGCTTCCTTGAAGTCTTCGACTCGCGACGACGCGCGCGCGTAGGTGATCAGATAATCGGGCTCGTCGGGATCGAGGTGGTGAGCGTAATAGGATTTGACGCGCGCCTCTTTCGGGCGCCCTTCATAGTAATCTATTTCGGCCGCGCCGCCATAGGCGAGCGCTTCCTTTCCGTCCAGATTTATTGCGCGCTGCAGCTCCAGCACTGCGCCTCCGAGCGCACCCGATCGAAGAAGCGATAAGCCCGTCAGTGCGTGAGCGCGCGCATTGTTCGGATCGGCTTTAAGAACTTCCATCGCCTGTTCGAAACAGTTGACATACTCCGCCATCTTGAAATGCGCGAAACTCGCGCCAAGCCGCGCCTGGATGTCCGCGGAGTCCGCCTCGAGCAATGTGCGATAAGTGCCAAGCGCCTCCTGGTATCTGCCGGCGCGCATCGATTTTTTGGCGTCGCGGTTAAGTCTGCCGCTGTTCAGTTTTATCTTTTGTCGAGAGGGAGCTATGTGGGCGTGTTGGACGCCGGACACGAAAAGCACCACAACGATCACAAGTGCATAGGCGGCAAGCCGCACACTTCGTCGTGCAAGGGAAGCACTCTTTCCACTGTTGACCTTCATTTCAAAATCTCTCCGGTCTTGGTGTACCACAAGAGCAGGTCGAGTTCGTCAAAATCTATACCGATCGCATCAGCGAAGTGTTTCACACCTTCTTCCGTCGCCACATACTGCCTTTTGGTCGAAGGCGGCTTCGGGCTCTCGATGACCTCGAACTCGGTCAGGCGCGAAAGCAGATGCTTGTCCAGTATCGCGTATCCGCGATAACCGATGTTGCGCAGGAAGTGACTGGCTTCTTTGTAGCCTATTCCGCGCACCGCTCGATTCGCGGCCAGGAAGTCGCGGCGTTCGTCGGGTGACTTGAAGCTGCCCAGGGCTTCACCCAGCCGGAGACCGCACTGCTGACGAAGATACTCACGGGTCTCGAAGACATAGGCTCCGCGCGCGTTCGGGAATCTATGTCGCCCTGTTATTGCCCGCTGAATGTCCCGGGCCGAGCCGTTAATCAAAACCGATCGAACGCTTTCGACTGATCGCAACCCCATGCGGGCGCTTGCGCCCGCGGTGAAGATGCAAAAAGTCAGTTCTTCAAAGAGCCTTTCGTGGGAACCGCTTCGCCCCACGGCCTTGAACTCCCTTAGTCTCTCCCTGATTTCTCGGCGCTTATTGAGATAGATTCGCTTAAGCTCTTCTATGGTCAAGCGGATGGGCACCTTCGGCGCTACAGACGAAAAGATTGTATGGCGGGTCTAAGCGAAAGTCAACGAATCTATTCAAGCGCATTCGCGCGGCCAGCTCTTTGTGTCTGTGATCGTCCGTCTGTGTTCAAACAGAGTCTCTGTTCCGAACAGTGAGACCAGGCGAGCTCGTTTCTCTGGCCAAATCATCAACCGAAATCAGTAACGTCGAATCCGCGCGAATTCTCACGGATAGATACCAAAACACACGGTCTGCGGGGAATCGAATCCTGCGGTTGAGCAATGGTGCCGCCCTTCACAGTGAGATGGAACACACTGTGTTCCTCTTCGACTCGATTAACCCACGGCCTTGGCGATCTCCGGATTCAGCCCTTCCCACTTAGCCATATACTGGCGGCGCTCGGTCTTCAATCGCTCGACGATCTGATTGTATTCTTCCGCTCTGCCTTGCCGTTCGTAGAGCTTGCGTGGTTGCAGAATGTCTTCGCCTTCCGCGTCGATGTCCGGAATGTGCGTCGCAACCGTGTAACCGAAGTCGGGATCTTCTTCCCACTCGATCGTTCCTTCAGCGATCCCCTTGACGATCGCCGACGAGTGCTGAATCCGTACCTTCTTTGAGCGCTCGTCTTCATCGCGCCCGCCTACTCGGCCCGTGTTCATCAGATAGACTTCCATCGGCGACGACTCGAGCAGCTCCCAGAAACGATTTCCCTGCTGAGCGTGTTTGAGTGGGAAGAACGGGTTGGTGCCCGGAACGCGCAGGAACTTGCCCGCCTCTGCGGCGCCTCCCGCCGAAGTGCCGCGCGTCTCGCCGAGCATGAAATAGGCAGCGGCTTGATGGCGATTGAGCTTCGCGACGCCGGGAATGATGTTGTCGTTGCGATTGAGGATCAAAAGGAAGTCTGCCGAGCTGATTTCGCGAGCGTCCATCGCGCCGGCGATGTCTTCCATCCTGACGACTGCCCGTCCGTTTTGAGTGTAACTAGTATCATAAAAATCAAGCTCGCCAGCTTCGTTCTGAGAAACATTCTCCAGATAGGCGTGCTCACTCGTGACCGCGTGATAAATCGTCGGCTCATCGTTTTCGTTGAGCGCGAACGTCTTCGCAAAGCACCCGTTCTCGGTAGCGTAGATCTTGCCGCCCGGCATCAACGCAAGGAAGTCATCCTGGACCGGTGAAGAGTTGTTCTGTTTCGTAAAAGTCGTGGTCGTTTTGCCGGTTCCCGAAAGCCCGATGATCAGTCCCACTCGTTTCTCATCTCCAACGGGGATGACTTTGCAGCCTGCATGAAGCGCCAGCCCGCCGCGATCGTAGACCATCTGGTTCCACATCCGCAGCCCGCCCTTTTTGGACTCGCCGAAGTAATCACTGTTGAAGATTCGAGTAACGCCGTTATCAAGATCGACCGCGATAAGACGGTTGGCCGGATAACCCGGCGCCTCGAGATTGGGCGTGTAGATTATCGTTAGTCGCGGCTCGAAGCGCTGAAGCTCATCTTCACTAGCTGGATAATAGAGGTGCTTCTGCATCCCGGCAACGTTCGCGTTGGATCGCTCGATGATAAGCCGGGCGGGCACGCGAAACTCAGCATCGTTGCCTATGAAGCCGTCGATCAATACCATCTCGCATCGGCGAATGTAATCGTTCTGAAGCTTGACGACCCGGTCGTACTCCGCGCGCGAAATTGTCTGCGAATCGTATAGCTCGGGCGTATCAGTTACGACGTAGGTTGAAAGCTTCGACCGCGAATCGACCCGAGTCTGAGTGTTAGTGTTGTTGTATTGCGTGATGCGCGTGTTAGGCATCTCCTCCGTGAGCCGCCGCAGTTCTTCGGCCGAGGGGTTCCAGATGATTTCTTTTGGATCGACGGGCAGCGTGGCTCTGGCAGATGGCTTACTCATTAGTCCTCCGTGTACGCTTATTTCTAACGCTTCATGCGGTAACCCGTATCATAGCCAACTGCCTTATTCGGGGCAAATCGGCTTTTTGTTGGTCGCTTCCGGCAATTTAGCGGCGGTGATCTACGCGCGCGTGAGGCTTGAAAAATTGGGTAGTCAGTTTGAGGTTCAGAGTTCAAGCTTTAGCTTGCCGTTTTTCAACCATAAAGATCGAGAGCAAGCTAAAGCTTGAACTCTGAACCTCAAACTGACCCAATACCAAAATTGGGTTGATTGTCGGTGTGCCGAGGATTCCTGTAGAATCGGCGCATCTCACATGTCCTCACTCAAAAACACCAGCCTAAAAGACCTGGGCTTGCGCGTACTGGTGATCGAAGACTCGGTCGATACGCTCCAGATGTTGAAGCTATGGCTCACCACATTCGGGTGTGAAGTGTTCATCGCCGCTGAATCGATGGCCGGCCTAAGAATGGCCATCGAAACAAAGCCCGACTTGATTATCTCGGACATTGGTATGCCCGATGTGGATGGTTATGAGTTGATGCGAATAGTTAGAAAGACAGAAGGCCTGGAGAAGATACCGGCGATTGCGCTTACCGGCTACGACCGATTGGAGCACAAGACACTGTCTGCCGCGGCCGGATACAATGGCCACCTCTCAAAACCGACGGACATGAAAGCGCTGCTCTCATTAATCAAAAAACTCACGAATAAGTGATCACCGGCCCGCAAGGGTCGGATCATACCGCCTCACAATCGAAGGATCATCGAGAGAAGCCAATATCTCTTGAATAGTCTTCTTTAGTATCGGATGGATCAACTGGGGTGCGATTTCGCACAGCGGCTCGAGCACAAAACGTCGCGCGTGCATGCGCGGGTGCGGGACGATCACCTCGAGTTGATCGGTGCGCCGCAACTGTTTGTCTTCTTTCGAGTGGTCGATAATGCTGTCACCAAACAGGAGCAGGTCAATGTCGATCACGCGCGGGCCGTTAACGCTTGTGCGCTCGCGTCCCATTTCATTTTCAATTTTGAGAAGATCTGAAAGAAATGCCTGCGCTTGAATCGCAAATGTCCGACAAATCGTCCGACAAGCTGCCAGCTTGTCGGGTTCTTCGTCACAGGTTGCATCCGCAGTCGACAAGCCGGCAGCTTGTCGGACAATGCCTTCAATCACTTGATTCAGAAACCACGGCTGCTCGAATAACCCAACGGGTTCTGTTTCATAAATCGAAGACCGGCGGACGACTGTGATCAATCGCTCAATTCGCAAGCCTGCCTCGCGCAGGTTAGCTTCGCGATCTCCAAGGTTCGACCCCAGGCCTATGTAGACCATGATCGCGCCTTCTCCTGCGTCTCTTGTGTTTGTCATCGCTTCAACGACATCATAGAGTCACATTGGAAATGCCCACAACGGTCACAATCACAAACCGAGGCGTCCAGCGGGTGCGCGCGCGACACTGCTGGATCTATCGCAGCGACCTGACGCACCAAGAAGACGCGCAGGCCGGAGAAGTCGTCCGAGTGATCGACTCGCGACGCCGCGTGTTGGGCAGCGCTCTTTACAGCTCCCGCTCGCAAATCGCGCTGCGAATGGTTTCGTTTGACGACGCTGAAATCAACCGCGAATTTTGGCTTGCGCGACTGAACTCCGCAGAGCAACTGCGCGCGACGGTTGTTCGCGACGCGACGGCTTACCGCCTCGTCTATGGCGAAAGCGATTTGCTTCCATCGCTGATCGTGGATCGCTACAACGATTGCCTGGTCATTCAAACACTTTCGCAGGGAATGGAAGCGCTCAAGCAGATGTGGATCGATTTGCTGGTCGAGCGACATAACCCCCGCGCGATCATCGAACGAAATGAGGCTCGAGTGAGAGAGCTCGAAGGCTTGCCTCGAAGCACCGGAGTGGTTTACGGATCGGATCCGGGTGAGATCATCATCGAAGAAAATGGCGTGCGGCTCGCCGTCAATCTTGTCGAAGGACAAAAGACCGGCGCGTTTCTCGATCAGCGCGAGAACCGCATCGCGTCGCGAACCTACGCGCGAGGGCGGGCGCTCGACTGCTTTAGCTATCACGGGGCCTTTGCGTTTCATCTCGCGCGTGGGTGTGAGCGCGTGTTGGGCGTTGACGTCTCGGCGCCGGCGATCATCCAGGCGAAGCGAAATGCCGAGCTCAATAACGCGAGCAACGTAGAGTTTGTAGAGGCGAACGTTTTCGATTTTCTGCGCGAGATGGAACAGGCAGGCGAACGCTTCGACGTGATCAACCTCGATCCGCCGGCCTTCGCCAAGAACCGCGCTTCGATTGAAGCGGCAGCTCGAGGCTACAAGGAAATCAATCTGCGCGCGATGAAGATGCTTATCCCAGGCGGCACGCTCATTACGTCGACGTGCTCATATCACATGAGTGAAGAAGCCTTCCTGAACGTGCTGGCTGAGGCTGCGTCGGACGCCGGCCGTAGCGTGCAGGTCATAGAGAAGCGCACTCAGTCACGCGATCATCCGGTGCTGGTTTCAATGCCGGAGACTCACTATCTGAAATGCATGATCCTGCGGATCAATTGAAGCGAACCGTTGGTGCCGGATACACAAACGGTTCGCTCGGTCTGCTCGGTTTATGCCCGGGAAAATGATTCGCGCTTTACGAAAAACTTTTGAATGGCAGCGCCGACCCTTGATCTTCAAGTCGGGACGAAGCGAACTACTCAAGGGCTTTAGTTTGATGTTTACCACTCAAATCGGGCCTGCGCGCTAATTCATTGACAGCGCAATGGCTCGCGCTTATGCTCAACCCGCACTTCACGTGAGAGACCTGGACTAACGTGGACCCCGAACGTTGGCAACAAATCAAAGAAGTCTTCGGCGATGCTGTACAACGCGAGCCGTCGCTGCGCGCCGCGTTTCTGGCTGAAGCCTGCGCAGATGATAGGGACTTGCGCGCGGAAGTCGAAAAGCTGCTCAACTCATCATACGACACCGATTTCATAGCCCATCCCACCGTTGCTGAAGTGGGGAAGACGATTGTGGGCGCGTGGCAACAACTGAACGTCGGGCAACGCCTCGGCCGTTATCGCATCACCCAACCGCTGGGCAAAGGCGGCATGGGCGAAGTTTATCTGGCCCATGATACGGAGCTTGAACGCGATGTCGCTTTGAAAATCCTGCCTGTCGAGGTCGCCGGCAACCGGCAAAGAATGCAACGCTTCATTCAGGAAGCAAGGACTGCTTCCGCCCTCAATCATCAGAACATCATCACCATCTATGAAGTCGGTCAAGCCGACGGTGTGCGCTTTATCGCTACTGAATACATCAAGGGCGAGACTCTGCGACAACGTCTGCGGCGCGGATCTCTGTCTCTGCGTGAATGCTTCGAGGTGGCAGTGCAAACTGCCGCGGCACTTTCGGCTGCCCACGAAGCGAAGATTGTGCACCGCGATATCAAACCGGAAAACATCATGCTGCGGCCTGATGGTTTGGTGAAAGTGCTGGACTTTGGGCTGGCGAAACTGACTGAGAAGAGTGCGGTAGAGTCGCCCGATCCGTACGCCGCGACGCGTCCGCAAATAGACACTGCGCCGGGCGTGGTATTGGGTACGTTCAATTACATGTCGCCGGAACAGGCTCGCGGCAAACAAGTCGATGCGCGCACGGATATTTGGAGCCTGGGCGTCGTGCTCTATGAAATCATTGCAGGTCGTCAACCCTTCGAAGGCGAAACAAACAGCGACATCCTCGCGGCCATCCTGAAGACCGACCCTGAGCCGCTTGCGCAAGTCGCACCGGCAACGCCTGCTGAACTGCAACACATCGTTGGAATGGCGCTACAGCGGGATAAAGAGGCGCGTTATCAAACGGCAAATGATTTGCTCGCTGACTTGAAAGGTCTGCAAGAAGACTTGGCGTTTGCAGCTCGCCTGCGAGAGGCGCCCATCATATCCCAGGCGCGGGCACCCACAGAGATGGACGCTCGGCGCACTGCCGAGGAAAACAAAAAGAAGCGGCATTACTTCGTCCTGGCCTTCGCAACGCTAATCGTCCTGCTGGTCCTCCTCGCCATGGGCTTTTACCTAAACCGCACTCGGAGAATCCAGGAAACTGCGACCAACACAGGACTCGCTGTCGGTCAGATCAAGCCTCGCCGGTCAGTGGCCGTACTCGGCTTTAAGAATCTATCGGGCAATCTGGACGCCGCCTGGTTATCGACCGCCCTTTCCGAGATGCTCAGCACTGAACTCGCTGCCGGAGAAGAGATTCGCATGATTCCCGGCGAAAACGTCGCACGCATGAGAATTGAATTGTCGCTGGCCGACACCGATAGTTTTGCAAAAGATACCCTCGCGCAGATCAAAAAGAATCTCGGCACCGACGTTGTTGTGCTCGGATCGTATGTCACTCTGGGAGAGAAGCGCGGCGGACAGATACGCCTTGATCTGCGGCTTCAGGATGTGGCAGCGGGAGAAACAATCGGTACCGTCGTCGAGACTGGAACTGAAGCGAACCTCTTCGAACTCGTCTCGCGAGCTGGGCAGCGGCTACGCGACAGGCTGGGTGTGGCGGCACTCTCCGGTGACGAGGCGAATCGAGTGCTGGCGTCACTGCCGTCCAACCCCGAAGCTGCGCGTCATTATGCGGAAGGATTGGAAAGGCTGCGGCTCTTTGATGCTCAGCGAGCGCGGGAACTATTTGAAAAGGCGATAGCCGCCGATCCGAAATACCCGATGGCCTATTCGGCGCTGGCCGCCGCCTGGACAACGCTCGGCTATAACCCGAAGGCCCGAGAGGCGGCGAAGAAAGCTTTCGATCTCTCGGGAAACCTATCCAGGGAAGAGCGGCTGGTGGTCGAAGGCCGCTACCAGGAAACCTTTCGCGAGTGGGAAAATGCGGCTGGCACTTACCATACGCTGCTGGGCCTTTTCCCCGACAATCTCGAATATGGGTTACGCCTGGTTTTTGTTCAAACCTTCGGCGGCAAAACAAAAGAGGCGCTCGCGACCATCGAGTCGCTGCGCAAGCTTCCCTCACCCGCGCGAGATGATCCGAGAATAGATTTATCTGAGATGGCAGCCGCCCAGGAATTATCCGACTTCAAGCTCGAGCAGGCAGCCGCAACGCGAGCCGCGGAGAAAGCGGCCGCACAAGGAGCGCGGCTACTGCTGGCGCGGGCCCGGCTGTTTGAGGGGTGGGCCCTGCACAGTCTCGGCGAGAACGAGAGAGCAATCGCAGTCTCCAATGAAGCGAAACAAATCTACGCCGGGGCAGGAGACCGGCGCGGTGTCGCGAACGCGCTGGGTAACGTCGCGAACGTGCTCTGGCGAGAGGGAGATTTGGCCGGCGCGAAAAAGATGTTCAATGAATCATTGCAAATCAGACGCGAGATCGGAGAGCAGCGCGGGGTGGCGGTAACCCTGAATAACCTCGCGGGCGTACTCCTGGACGAAGGCAAGCTCCGCGACGGAACGAGAATGTTTCAGGAGGCAATCGCCAATTATCGTGCAGTGAACGACAGAGGCGGGCTGGCGACGACCTTGCACAATCTTGGAGGCGTGCTTAGGGACCAGGCGAGCTTAGTCGAGGCCAGAAAGAATCTCGAGGAAGCGCAGACTATTTCCCGCGAGATAGGCGACGAACATGAGGTCGTGACTGCGTCGGTGCGACTCGAAGAAGTTCTTTTCGATCAAGGGGACCTCGCCGAGGCAAAGAAGTTGAGTGAGCGAGCATTGGCGTTCTACCGTGAGACCAATGATGATAAGACGCTTTGGGCGGCGGCGCTTTACGATCAGGGGATGATTCTATTGGCGGAAGGAAACCTGGCCGGCGCGCGCCAAGAGTACGATGAATCGCTGGCCATTAACAACGAGACCGGCGCCAAGGCAGAGGCGGCTATCAGTCGCCTTGCATTAGCCGCGCTATCAATCGAGGAGAGTCATTTCGCAGAGGCCGAAGCGACGGCCCGCGAGGTCGCGGAGATTCTGCGTGCCGCGAAATTCTCCATTGCGGAGGGCCAGGCCTGCGTCATTCTTTCTCAAGCATTGGTTGCCCAGGGAAAGGTTTCCGATGCTGATAAAGCCATCAGCCGGGCCAACGAGTTATTGGGAACGACCGAGAACCGTGGCGCCCATATCGAACTCTCGATCACTACCGCGCAGGTTCGCGCCGCTTCAGGCCACAACGCCGAGGCCGCAAGGATTCTCGATAACGCACTTGCTGCGGCGACGAAGCTTGGACTTGTGCGGCTGCAATTCGAGGCTCGTCTGGTCCACGGCAAGATCGAGTTGCAAGGCGGTAGCAAAGATGCCGGGCGGGTTCGCCTCGCAGCTCTGGAAAAAGAGGCAAACGCAAAAGGGTTCGGCCTCATAGCCCGGAAGGCAGCGACGCTCAGAGGGTAGACGTTCGGAGAGGGTTTCTACCGCACAGTCGCGGTCACCTTCGCCGAACCCACGTTTGAGCTCGAGTCCGCGCAGCGAAATGCGATCAAGTGCTCGCCCGGCTTATCGAACTTAACTCTGACCTTGAAGCTCTCATGGGCCGAGTCGGCAATGCCGTCGAGCGGATAGATCAATTGCCAGGCGCCCCCGTCCACGCTGTACTCGCCTCTGACTATCCGGCTGGTCGCATCGGTCGCGTCGAACAGAACCTCTGCGCTTTGCCCTGAGATCGTCGGGCCGGTGACTTTGATTGCAGGAGGCGTGTTGTCGACTTCAATCGGGTCGGTGATTTGCTCGTCGGCAAGCGCCGTTTCCCGCGTATTGCTTGGCTCATCGCTCGCCGCGATTCTGAACAGGTACGTTCCATCGGGAAGTCGATTGCCATCTATCGTGTAATACGCCTGCGACAACCCGTCCGCGAGCAAATGCCATTCGCTCTCGCCGAGTGTTCTATAAAACACTTTGTAGAGAAGCGTATCGTCGTTTGGATCCGAGGCTTGCCAGCTGAGGGTGCGCGCGCCTTTCTGAAAGAAGCGGCGCGGCGGCACGTTGGTCGCTACGCCAAACAATTGCGGGTCAAGTCCCGACGATACAATTGAGGGATCGATGGCCATCGGCATCTCCTGGAGGGCAACCCCGGGCGCCATCACGCTGACCGACGTAATGTCAGGCGCCTGGTTACGCGGCAGATAGGCGACGACAACGGATTGAAGCTGAGCGGCGCTGGAAGCGTCCGTCCCGTTCGCTCGTCCCGTCGGGCCCGCGCCTGATTGCTTTCCTCGCAGAACGGCACGCCATTGAATGAATCGCGCCTTTGGGCTTGTGATCTGATCGCCGGACGCGTTTTTATAAACCCCGGACCAATCGCTCCACGTAGCATCGGGACTCTCGGTGTTACCGCTGCGAGTCTGAAGTTCAATCTTGCCCGAGCCGCGCCAGGTTATGACTCCCCATTGCCCTGCAAATTTTGTGTCGCGGATAGGCGAAACGTATGTGCCTTCGGTTACCGAGTCGCGCCCAATTCTGTACAGCCGTCCCAGATTACTCGACGTAGCGTAGAGGTTGTCTCCGACCGCGATGATTGTCGACGTCTGATCTTCCGGCGATTGAATCAGTAACGTGTGCGAGCGATCGGCGCCAATCTGATAAATCCTTCCTTTGCTGCCTGTCCCTACAAGCACTCTTCCATCGGCTAGCGGCTTGAGACCGTAGCCAACCGTGTCATTCGAGCGCCACAGAACATCGCTGCCCCCGTCAGGCAGAATCCGAAAGAGCACGCTTCTCGCTCCCTCGGTTTTGGCGCGGCCCTGTCCCTGGCTTGGCGCCGACAATATCTCCATCGGTTGCGCCACCCTGTCTTCCTGATCGTCACCCGACGAGAGAGTTATCACTCCTTCCGTAGACAAGGACGTCACTGAAGACGTCCCGATAGCAGCGCCGCGTCCGGCCGCGCTGCCGGTCGGGCTGACGCCCAAAGCATAGATTGATCCGTCGGCGGTAACCGACAACCTGTGGATCTCCTGCATTGGCGAATCGAATAGCGCGAACAGCTTTCCGGTGGGCGAGACTCGCAATACCAGCCCCGACGGATCGGTGCCTGCCAAAAGATTGCCGCTCTTGTCGAGCGCGAGCGACACGATGTTGGTTTCGTTCGTGTCTACCAGCACCGAGGCCTTGCCCGCCGCATCGATCTTGTAGATAACACCTTTGTCGCCCGTGCCGGCATACAAAGTTGAATTCGCGGAATCGAATGCCAGAGACCAGATGTACTTGTCAGCCGGATCGTAGAAAACCGACTCCTTGCCGTCGGGGGTGAACTTGTAGATTTTGCCGTTGGGCGAAGTGCCCGCGTACAAGTTGCCTTGAGGATCAGTCACCATCGCGGTGACGTCCAACTCGGCAGCGTCATAAAACAAGCGGCCTTCGCCGGCGGGCGTCACTTTGAATATGCGTCCTTCGTGTCCGGTTCCCAAAAAGATGTTGCCCGCGCTGTCGGTTGCGCTCGACCATATGTAGGCCTCCCGGGTGTCATAGACCAGAGTAAACGCGGGAGCCAGCGTGATCGATCCATTCTCGGCAATCGACACGCCTCGAGCGTCTCCCTTGATCACATCGTCCTGTTTTGTTATTTCCCAGAACACCGGGCCCACCGCGAGCGCTGAGCTGCAACAGAGCGCGACGATCATGGATACGAGAACCGTTTTGGACGGGACAATTAGTTTGGACATCTCATCGATCCTTTCATCTTTCAAACACTGGTATTTCTATCATGAGTTTTCGAATCTGATATTTCAAATCCGGAAGTATATGGGAGGCAAACGGCGGCCCACCTAAAACGAAAGCCCGCCAACTTCGCGGGCTTTCGTTGAAAAGTAGTTTGCGGTGTCAGGCCGGTGAAGCTCTCACCTGCCGTTTCACCTATTTCACTACATTAATCGTGATCGTTTGCTGACCGCTGATGATGAATTGTGAAGGTGGCAACTCATGCTCTTCAAGCGTCGCTACCGACAGCGTTGTGTAGCCTCCCGACGTGCGGCTCGAACCGAGCGTCGCGAGCATGGACGGAGGAAGCACCGGCATTTCTTCGTTATTGACTATCGCTCCGGTGCCTGCGCGGCTCACTCTGACGTAAAGCCGATTATTGCGCTTGAGCTTGTTGATCGCGCGAACAAGTTGCCCGAGATCTCGAGGAGAGAAATCCGCCGACGGCTGCTGGCGATCCGCAAGATTCAGCGAAGTACCGTCTCCGACCGTGATAACCAGCGGGCCTACCGGCGCGTCGGCCGGAATCACAAGAGGTATGCGTTCGACGAACTGTGCGCCGTCATCGTTTCGAGCGAAGGCTTGCATCTCGATGCTCTCGCCCCGACGTACTTCAGTTTTGTCTATCCATAATCGGTTCAGCGTTCCGCTCGATCGGCTGTCGGTCGAGGTCACATCCACCTCGATGCCTTTAAGATCAAGCGCGTTGAAGCCGCTTCCCAGCAACACCGCCAGCGGCTGCGAAACCGCGTTCACCGCAAACAGCGCGGCGCCGTTTGGCGACGTGAAGCTGTTATCAAGCACCACGTCCGGCTGACCGTTGACAGTGATGCGGCCGCTGAGCTGGATGGTCTGGCTGCCGATCTGTCTCTCGGTCGCGGCGATCGCCGAGAACATAGTGATCTTGGTCAGAAGCGGCGTCAGGAACGCATCGGAGACTATTTCGAAGTTGTAAGCTTCGGTCTTGTTTCTGCTCGTATGGACAGTTAGCCGGACGGGAACCATTCGCGGTTTGTTTCCCAGTTGACCGTAAACACCGGTCGAACGATCCTGGTTTATGGAGCCGACCAGGTTGCCCGCCGCCGAAAGCTTGAATGAGTTATTGAGATTCGGAACTACGGTTACAATCGAAGACTCAGCCATTGGCCAGCTCGTGGCGCCTGAGCTTAAGAAAGGATGGCCGAAAGCATAGATCCGGTCACCGTCTCGATAGGTGACCGTGCCCGCTGCGTCGATCGTGAAGTCTCCACGCACGAGCTGCACACTCACGGATGCGCCGCCAGCGAGCGTGTCTCCATTGAAAGGAACCATCGGCCCAAGACTCGATCCTCCGCCGACTCCGGCAATAGGCTGAAGTCCAATCTTTTTCAGATCACCCGCGAAGGTATCAAGCACGTTTTGTGAAACACCTGAAAATGTCACCGGCGTGGTGATTGGAATAATTGTTTGACCGACATAAGGCGTCAGCGCAACGTTTGTCGCCGCTCGCGCGCCTACCTGTGCTCCTTGCCCGGAAAATTGAGCAGGCGCCGAATCGACGCTTGTGCTCGAACCCTGGCCGATCAACGTCTTGAAGCTGACGGTCTGACTGGTTCGAGGCTGCTCGTCTTTTTGACCCTGTTCGAAAACATCGATCATGTATTTGATGGGAGTGATGCCCGCAATCGGCTCTTTGGCAAACGGGAATGCATAGGCGACCGCGCCAACCAGCTTGCCGTCAATATACACGGGGCTTCCGCTCATTCCGGCGAACACGCCCGTTCGATCCACCAGCGGCCCGCTCAGCATCGCGATGACGATGCTCTGCTTGGGATTGGGCATCCCGTCGAGCGTGCCGAGCACCTCGACTTCGAAGCGCTCGGGTTTCGAGCCCCGAAAGACTGTCATACCGTAGCCTTTCATTCCGGGCCGTACCTGGTCGAGCGGCATAAGCGCCGCGCTTGAAGCAGAATCGGACGCCGCATTGGAATCTGAATTGTTAGATGGATCGGAAGCCAGCGCCACGACGGTGAGGATGGCTATAGTACAGAGCACCAGTAGAAAATACTTCATAGATTGTACCTGTTGATGGGGCTCACCCAAACTTCAAAATTTCGATTGTCACTTCGCTGAAAGTAACGCCACGGGTTGTAGTGGGTTCGTGTTGATTATGCCTGCGTGTATTTCTCAGAGTCAAGATATTTAGCAAACGCCAAACCAGCCCCTCTGTGATTACGCTCGTCGCAAGAATATCACAAGAATAAGGCGCTCGTTGTGGGCATGGCGACTGACTGAACCGCTGCCTAAGGACCTCTGCGTTGACACCCATGCTTGCAGGTGGCAACCTTGAGGCGTTTCGCGCTGGTTTGAAAATCGCAAGCGAAGACATACCGATGAATATCAACGAACTCAGCGTAGGACTGATAGGCGGCACCGGTGAGGAAGGCCGCGGCCTGGCGCTCAGATGGGCACTCGCCGGCGCGCAAGTATCAATCGGGTCGCGAACGATTGAGAAAGCAAAATCGACCGCCGATGAGTTGAACGCGCTTCTCGCTGCTCGAGGCGACGCCGCGATTCAACAAATCGGCTCCGGCGAGAATAAAGATGTAATAGCTCGCTCTCAATTTGTCTTGCTGACGGTGCCTTTCGCTCATGCTGCCTCGACGCTTGAAGCGCACCGCGAGGACTTTCGCGAAGGCTCGATTCTGATCGACATAACTGTGCCGGTGTCGTTCGAGCAGGGGCGGGTTCGCTACGTTGAGCTGCCCGAGGGTTCAGCCAGCGAACATCTGAAGGCGCGGCTTCCTGAAAACATCCCGCTGGTTGCGGCCTTCAAAACAGAACCGGCTCACCTGCTGGCTGAGATCGGCGAACCTCTCGACTGTGATTCGTTTGTCGCCGGCGATTCAAAAGAGGCCAGGCTTCAGGTGATGGAGGCGATCGGCTTCATTGAAAGCTTGAGAGCGGTTGATGCGGGAACGCTCTACAGCGCTCGCACGCTTGAACGTATGACCGTGCTCGCAATCGGCATCAATCGGCGCCACAAGATCAAAACCGCGCGTTATCGAGTTATTGGATTGTAGGGGCGACATGTAGGGGCGACTTGTAGCGGCGACTTGTAGGGGCGGCCCTCCGTGGCCGCCCCTCAGTGACCAGGATCAATCTTCTCCAATGAGGGGCGGCCACGGAGGGCCGCCCCTACATGAGTCATGAAAATCACTGCGCTTGCCGGCGGCATCGGCGCCTCAAAACTTCTGCTCGGACTTGCGAACGTGATTCCGCCTGAAGACATCACTATCATCGCCAACACCGGCGACGACATTGAATTGTTCGGCCTTCGCATCTGTCCGGACATCGATACGGTTACGTATACACTCGCAGGCGTCATCAATGAACAAACCGGCTGGGGTTTGAAGGACGATACGTTCGAGTGCCTGCGATGGCTCGAGCGATACGGCGAAGCTTCGTGGTTCAATCTGGGTGATCGCGATCTTGCTACTCATGTCTTTCGAACAACCGAGCTTCGAAGCGGTAGCTCTCTGACTGAAGTCACCGATCAGATCCGCAGGTCGCTCGGAGTGCGCTCGACGATCCTTCCAATGACTGATGCCTACACCCCTACGCGGGTTGTTACCGAAGACGGCGAGATGCACTTTCAGGAATACTTCGTCAGGCGAAGATGTGAGCCGCGGGTGCGGGAGATTCGCTTTGACAATATCGAGTCGGCGCCGCCCGCTCCGGGCGTGCTAAGCGCGGTTCTCGAAGCCGGCGCAGTGATCATTTGTCCGAGTAACCCGTTCATCAGCATCGGACCAATCCTCGCAGTGCCGGGCGTGCGGGAAGCTCTCGAAAAGACACCGGCACCGGTGATCGCGGTGACTCCAATTATCGGCGGCCGAGCCTTGAAGGGACCGGCGGCCGATATGCTTCGTGATCTCGGTCACGAAGTGTCGGCAACCGCAGTAGCCGGGCTCTACGCTGACTGCATTGACGTTTTTGTGCTTGACGAAGCCGATGCCTCGCTTGCGCCGGACATCGAACAACTCCGCATTCGCGTGGTACTGGCGAACACGATTATGGAGACGCTTGAAGACAAGCAGCGCCTGGCGCGCCGCCTGCTGGAATCTCTGTCGATTATCTGAAGCGGCGAGGGACAAATCCAAATGCAAAACCTGTTGGGGAAAGTCACTGTAGTAACAGGAGCGAGTCGCGGTATAGGCAAAGGTGTCGCTCTCGGGTTGGGCGAAGCTGGAGCTACGGTGTACGTGACTGGCAGGACAGTTGAGCCGCTGGCGGATCTCGAAGGCGCCTTTCAGCAGACCGCCGATGAAGTCACGAACGCGGGTGGGAAAGGCATTGCCGTGCGCTGCGATCATTGCAATGACGAAGAAGTCGCGGACCTGTTTAGCCGCGTCAATACGGAGCAACAAAGACTCGACATCCTGGTCAACAGTGTTTGGGGCGGATACGAAATGATGTTCGAGAATAATGAATTCACCTGGGGGAATCCTTTTGGGCGCAGCCCATTTCGCGCTGGGACGCGATGTTCAACTCGGGGCTTCGCGCGAGCTATGTGGCAAGCTGGCACGCTGCGCGTATCATGGTTCCTCAACGCAGCGGGCTCATCGTCAACATTTCTTCGTATGCGGGACGCAAGTACATGAGCAACGTAGCATATAGCGTTTCCAAGGCGGCTACCGACAGGATGAGCTCCGATATGGCAATTGAGCTCCGCGATCACAACGTCACCGCGGTTTCCCTTTACCCGGGGCTCGTAAGGACCGAACGGATCATGAAAGCCGCGGCGTATCTCGACCTCAGCAACTCCGAGTCCCCGCAATTCATTGGGCGCGCCGTGGCCGCGCTTGCGGGGGACTCGAACGTCTTTCAAAAGACCGGACAAACGTTAATTGCAGCCGACTTGGGCGACGAGTACCGTTTCACGGACGTCGATGGAAAGCAGCCGCGCCCGCTTTCGATTTGAGCAGACCAAATTTCCCGGTGTTCGATACGAGCCAGCTGAAGATGAATGCAGTATTGATACCCCTTAAGGATCCGATCCGCGCGAAGACTCGGCTCGCTGAATTGCTTTCACTCGATGAACGAAAGCGACTCGTATGGGCTATGTTCGAAGACGTCTGCCGCGCGGTTCGTGAAGCCTGCAAGCCAGATTGCGTAGTGATAGTCACAAGCTACACGCGCGCCGCCGAGCGCGCTCGCGAGTTTGAATGGGAAGTGCTGATCGAGGATTCGCAGCATTCTGAAAGCGCATCGGTCGATTGGGCTTCAGGAGTTCTTGCCGAGCGCGGCGTCGGCACGGTGATGAGGCTGCCCGCGGATATCCCGCTTGTGCGAGCTGAAGACATAGACGCCCTGCTTTCGATCAGGCTCGATTTTCCGGGCGCGGTGCTGGTGCCTTCGGGCGAGGGAACCGGCACAAACGCGATCATCCGCACGCCGCCGGCGCTGTTTCCATCGCGCTTCGGTCCGAGCTCGCTTGCGTTGCATAGGCAGGAAGCGGCGAAGGTGGGTGTCGAGTGCGTGATTTTGGAGAACGGGAGAATAGCGCTGGACATCGATGAACCTGCAGACGTGGAGGTCCTGCTCGAGACAGGCCGAGGCACGGAGACCTTTGACGTGCTTGTTGGAATGGGAGTGTGCGACAGGCTGAAGTCAGTTCCGCGCAAAGACCGCAAAGAACCGCAAAGGACGCAAAGGACGCAAAGAACATGAACGCCCAGACGATTCAAGTGATCCGCGTGCCAGGCATGCCTGAGGTGGTCGACGGCGATGATGTCGCCGCGTTGATCGTTCGAGCCTTAGGCGAAGCCGAGCTGAACATTGCTGAACGCGACGTACTCGTCGTCGCTCAGAAGATCGTCTCAAAAGCTGAAGGCCGCAGCGTGAGCCTGCAATCAATCGAACCCTCCGGTCGAGCTAAAGAGTGGGCCGCTGCTTATGACAAGGACGCTCGCGTGGTGGAAGTAGTTTTGCGCGAGTCCCGCCGAGTTGTCAGGATGGAACGCGGAGTGTTGATCTCGGAGACCGAGCACGGGTATATCTGCGCGAATGCCGGTGTCGACACTTCGAACGTCGCCGATGGCACGGTAACCCTGTTGCCAAAAGACTCGGATGCCTCGGCTCGAAAGATTCGCGCGGCGCTTCAACAGGCCTACGGTATCGGGGTTGCGGTGATCGTATCGGACACCTTCGGCCGCCCCTGGCGAGAAGGTTTGGTGAACGTCGCGCTAGGAGTCTCGGGCATCGCGCCGCTTATAGATTATCGCGGTCAGGAAGATTCGCACGGTCGAGCGATGAAAGTTACTGTAATGGCCGTCGCCGATGAACTGGCTTCGGCGGCGGAGCTTGTGATGCAGAAGAGCTCTGGAATTCCGGTCGCGATTGTCAGAGGGTATCACTACGATGCGAGCGAATCCTCGGGTCGCGAATTGATTCGAGCCGCGGAGCTTGATCTGTTTCGATGAATCGATCCCACTGTGATAGAATCCGCGCTCTCTGAGCCGGAATGATCCACCCTAACAGCGAGGTAACCCATATGTTCACACGACGAAACTTCTTGAGATCAGTTGGAACCGCGACGGCGATGGCCGGGCTCGCGTCTTTTCGAGAAGGTGGTGTAGATCGAATCCTTGCCGCTTCGCGATCCGCGGGCGCGACCTCGCCCGACAAGCTCGCCGCCGACGAAGACTTCTGGCGAGAGATTCAGCAAGCATTCACCGTCGATCGCTCGCTGATCAATCTGAACAACGGAGGCGTCAGTCCTTCGCCTCGCGTCGTGCAGGATGCGATGCGCCGCTATCTCGAGTTCTCGAACCAGGCGCCTACCGTAAATATGTGGCAGGTGCTCGAGCCGGAGATCGAAAGCGTGCGCAGAAGACTTGCGGCAGCGTTCGGCTGTGATCCCGAAGAAATGGCGATCACTCGCAACGCGAGCGAGGCGCTCGAGATCTGCATCTTCGGTCTGGACCTCAAAGCGGGCGATGAGGTGCTGACAACGACCCAGGATTATGGCCGAATGATTAACTCGTGGCGCCAACGCGAGCGCCGCGATGGCATCAAGCTCAATATGATTTCGTTCCCCGTGCCGCCGCCGTCGATGGATGATCTTGTCGATCGCTTCGAGCGCGCGATTACGCCTCGCACAAAAGTCATCCTTGTGTGCCATATTACCAATCTTACCGGGCAGATCTTTCCGATCAAGCGAATCTGCCAGATGGCGCGCGCGCGGGGCGTCGAGGTTATCGTTGACGGCGCCCACGCCTTTGCGCACTTCCCTTTCAAGCATTCCGATCTTGATTGCGATTACTACGGAACGAGTTTGCACAAATGGTTGCTGGCTCCTCACGGAACGGGGTTCTTATATGTTCGAAAGTCGAAAATAGGAAAGTTGTGGCCGTTGATGGCTGCCGATAAAAAACAGGACGAAGACATTCGCAAGTTCGAAGAGATCGGCACGCATCCTGCCGCCAATCACAACGCGATCTCTGAAGCGCTCACGTTTCAGGAAGGGATCGGAATGGAAAGAAAAGCCGCGCGGCTGCGATTCCTCAAGGACCGCTGGGCGCGACGGCTCGAAGCGATCAAGGGCGTTCACATTCTCACTCCTTATGATCCGCAGCAGTCGTGCGGCCTCGCGAACTTCAACGTCGAGGGAGTCGATCCCGTTAAACTCGGCGGGCATCTCTGGGAGAAGTATCGAATCATCTGCACGCCAATCGTTCACGACGAGTTCAAGGGGATCAGGGTCACGCCGAACGTGTATACGACGCTCGCGGACATCGACACGTTTTGCGAAGCCGTCGAGAAGGCCGTTCGCTCGGGCCTCGCGGCGTGAAGTAGCACAGGCTTCAGCCTGTGAGATGTGTTTTCTATAAAAGAACAGGCTGAAGCCTGTGCTACATCCACGCTATGCTCACCCCCGAAGAATTAAGCGTTGTTGCGCGAGTCGACGAACTCGCCGGCGAGATGATCGAGTGGCTGCGCGACCTCGTTCGCTTTCCAACCGTTAACCCGCCAGGCGAAAACTACAAAGACTGCGCTCAGTTCATCGGCGACAAGCTCGCGAAATTCGGCTACGACACCAGCTTTATCGAAGCGGCCGGGCGACCCGAATGCTCGCCCCGGCATCCGCGCGTCAACGTCATCGGTCACCTCAACGGTTCGCAGTCTCATCCGACGCTTCACTTCAACGGCCATCTCGACGTAGTGCCGCCCGGCGCGGGATGGACGTTCGATCCCTTCTCAGCTGAGCTTCGCGACGGGCGAATCTACGGTCGCGGCGTGACCGATCAAAAAGCCGGCATCGCGGCTTCTGTGTTTGCCGTCGAAGCACTCCGGCGAGCCGGGGTTCGTTTGGCGGGTTCAGTCGAACAAAGCGCAACTGTCGATGAAGAGAGCGGGGGGTTCGCGGGCGTAGCTTATCTTGCCGAACACGGTTACATTAGACCGGATCTGGTCGATTACGTGATCATCACCGAGCCGCTCGATTACGATCGAATATGTCTGGGCCATCGCGGTGTGTATTGGTTTGAAGTTTTGATGCACGGGCGAATCGCGCACGGCAGCATGCCGTTTCTCGGAGTCAGTGCGATCGATCGAATGGCCCGCCTGATCGAAACCGTCGAACGGACCCTAAAGCCAAAACTAGCGGAACGCCGGACTCGCATGCCGGTCGAGCCTGAAGCCGCGCGCTCTGCTACGATCAACATCAATTCGATCCTGGGCGGTCAGGACCCGGACTTGCCGCAAACGCCCTGCGTAGCCGACCTGTGCCGAGCGGTCTTCGACAGGAGAGTCCTGCTTGAAGAGAATCTAGACGAAGTGCGCCTGGAATTCGTAGAGTTGATTGAGCAACTGAGAATCGACGATCCCGATCTTCAATACCAGATGAAGGACCTGCTGGTCGTTCATCCGACGATGACCGCTCCCGATTCTCCGCTGGTGAGAACGATGCGCGGCGTCGTTGGCGAAACGGTCGGCCGTGAAGCGCCGCTGATCGCGAGTCCAGGCACTTATGATCAAAAGCACTTCGCTCGGATTGCCGGGATCGAACAATGCATCGCGTACGGGCCTGGGATTTTGAAGATGGCGCATCAGCCGGATGAGTATTGTGAGATCGACCACTTGACTGCGGCTTGCAAGTCGATGGCAGTTGGCGCAATGCGGCTGTTGGGCGTGAACGAACAACTGTAATAAAGCGTCCTTCGCGGGCTTTGCGGTCCTTTGCGTCTTTGCGTTTGGTATTCCTCAAGCCGGCAAAGAATTCTCAACGCAAAGACGCAAGGGACCGCAAGCTCGCAAACCCAATCGAGGAGAATCCAAGTGCGCAAACTCGCGAGTGATTTGTTAAGAACCGTGCTGGCAAGCTTGCTGGTATTCGCCCTGACTGTTGCGGCACAAACGCGTGGGCCCGTTTCATTTGACGTCATCATTCGCGGCGGAACTGTTTACGATGGAAGCGGAGGCGCTGCGAAACGCGCAGACGTCGGCATCAAAGGCGATCGCATTGCAGCGATCGGCAACCTCAAATCAGCGAACGCCGCTACGATAATCGATGCGACCGGTCTCGCCGTAGCCCCGGGATTCATCAATATGCTCTCGCACTCGGAGAGTTCCCTGATCACCGACGGGCGTTCGCAAGGGGAGCTTCGTCAGGGAGTCACCACACAAATCTTCGGCGAAGGATCGATGGGTCCGCTCAGCGATGAGATGAAACGCCGGCGCGTCTCGGGCCAGGGCGATTTGAGATTCGAGATTCCGTGGACGACTCTCGCTGAGTACCTGACCTATCTCGAGAAGCATGGAATTTCGCAGAACGCCGCTTCATTTGTGAGCGCTACTACGATTCGCGAGAACGTCATCGGCCTTGAAGACAAAGCGCCGACTCCCGGGCAGCTCGATCGAATGCGTGAGCTTGTTCGGCAGGAGATGGAATCGGGCGCGCTCGGCGTCACCACCGCGCTCATCTATCCGCCGGCCTTCTACGCGAAGACAGAGGAGCTGATCGAGCTGTGCAAAGTCGCCGCGAAATACAAGGGCAAATACATCGCGCACATTCGCAGCGAAGGAAATCAGCTTATCGAGGCGGTCCAGGAAACGCTTCGCATCAGCCGCGAAGCCGGACTGCCCGCCGAGATCTATCACCTGAAAACATCGGGCGAATCGAATTGGAACAAGATGGACAAGGTCATTGCGATGATCAACGAAGCTCGAAGCAAAGGAATGAAAATCACCGCTGATATGTACACCTACACCGCGGGTTCGACGGGGCTCGATGCAGCGATGCCGCCCTGGGTTTTTGACGGAGGCCGCGCAGCTGCGGACAAACGGCTCCAGGAACCCGAGACTCGAAAGAAGATTTCCGAGGCCATCCGCACACCCTCCAACGATTGGGAGAATCTCTACATGCTCGCCGGCTCGCCCGATCGAATATTGCTTGTCGGTTTTCGGACTGAAGCGTTGAAGCCGCTGACAGGCAAGACGCTTGCAGAGGCCGCAAAGCTGCGCGGCAAGGATCCGATTGAAACGATCATGGATTTGGTTTACGAGGACCACTCGCGAGTGGGAACCGTGTACTTCATGATGAGCGAAGAGAACATCAAGAAGCAGCTTCGGCAGCCGTGGGTCTCGCTGGGTTCAGACGCCGCCTCGATGGCTCCCGAAGGTGCGTTCCTCAGATCGTCGACTCATCCGCGCGCTTACGGAAATTTCGCGCGGTTACTTGGTAAATACGTGCGTGAAGAAAAGGTCATCACGCTCCAGGAAGCAATCCGTCGTCTGAGCGGCCTTCCAGCGACGAATCTCGGTCTCGATCATCGAGGCTTTCTCAAAGAAGGAATGTTCGCAGACGTTGTAGTTTTCGATCCGGCTTCGATTGCCGATCGCGCAACGTATGAGAACCCGCATCAATATTCAGTTGGTATAAAGCACGTCTTCGTCAACGGCGTTCAAGTGCTAAAGGACGGCGAGCACACCGGCGCGAAACCCGGCCGCGCGCTCTGGGGCCCGAGCAAAATCAAGTGATCGCGGAACTGTCCGACAAACTCAGAAGTCAGAAGTCAGAGGTCAGGAAAAACGCCGGGATGCCCAATGCTGACTTCCGACTTCTGACTTCCGACCTCTGACCTCTGACCTCTGAGTCTGTCGGACTGTCGAACTGAGGAGATTCCATGAAACTTTCTATGAAACTAAGGACAACACTACTTCCATCAATACTTCTGATCTGCTTTGCCTGCGCGCTGTCGTCCGCTCAAACCAGGGGACCCGCGCCCCGCACACCCGACGCGGTCATTCGGAGTTTCTACAAATGGTACGTGCATGCGTTGAATCAGAACTCTGACCCCTTTACAAAACAGCGAACGATCATGCGGAGGTACGTGACCGACAGACTGATTCAAGAGATCGACAAAGTCGCAAAGGGACCCGACGGACTGGACGGCGATTATTTCATCGATGCGCAGGACTGGGACAAAGACTGGGAAAAGAACATCGCGGTCGCAAGCGCGGTGGCGAGCAAGACAAGCGTAAGAGCGCAGATCACTCTCAGTGGCGCAACCATGTCGCGCAAATTGAGAGTTACGCTTAAGCAAGAACGAGGCGCGTGGAAGATCGACAAAGTAGAAGGCTTGGACGACTGAATCCAGTTCAACGGTTATCAGTACTTCACCGCGACCAGGCCGGCGCAATACCCTGGGCGCGAGGCTGTTGGGTCCTCCGAAGGTGAATCAAGTGGGCGGGAACGGCAGGGCGAATTGCCCTGAGATCATTGACTCGAATTAAACCGCAACTGTTTCAGCTTCCAGCTTGCGAAGCGCGGAGCCGCTGATGATGTCTTCTTCAGGAATCCCGGCCTCGATCAGCGCCGGCGTCAGCCCTTCTTCAGTTTTGTCTGTTTCAATGATGACCTTCCTGTCCAAAAGCTGCGCGTGGAACAGAATGCTGTCCACGTGCCGCGCATTCTGCCCGTTCTGCCATCCGACGGCAACGAGCAGGAACTGACCCGTTTCTTGATCGCAGACAGAAACAATGGGAGGACCGTGTTTGGGCTGGTACTTGCCCTCTTCCCTCATCACCTTGGTAAGGGTGTCGCGATAGGTTATCGCCTGATCCATTGTAAGATCACCTCCTGTTCCTCATCAAAAATGATGAGCTTGATCGCGATTCGTTCCACCACGGCTGTGAACAACGATTTCTGATCGCGAATGTGTTTATCATACACCCCCTTGCTGACAGCGAGAAAGAGTTCGCGGTCTGGCTCTTGTTCGTCGAGAGCCCACTGGTAAAGCTGAAGCTGCCCTATTGTCTTTTGGAGGTCGTTGGCGAGCGAGCGGCTGTCGAAGTCTTTGACCTCAACTGCGATCTTCCTGCTGCCATTCTCGGCGGCGAAATATCTCTCAGCGGCGAGGTCGGCTTTCAATCGGGTATCCCTTAAAGAACAAACGGGTCATCGGTAATCGTCCAGCCGTCTTTCTCCAGCGCCCTTCTTGCTGGGATGTGCAAGTCATCTCTTCTCGCCATTGAGCGTTAACCTATCACTTCGCGTTCAGCGCTTCCAGCAGCAGTTGCAGTTCCGCCGCATCTTCAAAACTCAGATTCGGATCAGCGGCGAGCGCCGGATCCCGGTTTCCGCGCAGAATGGTTCGGAGTGCGGCTACCAGCGTTTTGCCCGCCAGTGGATGATCTTCCTCCGCCAATTCATCGAGGGATTGTTCTCCAATGACCGTCGTGTTCTGCTCAATTGCTAAGAGAACGGCTCCAATAAGTCGAGCGCCACTTGATAGGCTCTCACCATGCGCACGTCGGTAAGCCAAGTAGCTGTCGATCGCCTGCTCGCGCGCGGCTTCCGCTGCCTGAAAATTGCCGCTGGCTTGTTCCAAGTAATGAAGAGTGGCCCAAGAATACCAGATAACAGCGGCATTGCCGAGAGGCTGTTTACATTCAAATGCCCGAAGCAATTCACGGCGGGCTTCCTCGCATCGTTGGAGTTTGATCAACGTAACGGCGAGATTGTTGCGCACGGCTCCTTCGTGTCGCTCATCGTGCAATCCGTCATAGACGATTATCGCCTGTTGGTAGAGATTTGCTGCCTCTTCCAGCCGTTCCATCTGATCATAGAGAGCGCCTAGTTCATTTAGGTTACAAGCTTCTTGCGAGCGGTCGTGCTGTTGAACAAAGATCGCCAGGGACTGCCGCAATGCATGCTCGGCCCGCTCGAACCGCCGGGCTTCACGATGCACCCTTCCAATCAGTTGCCAACAGTTAGCAACGCTGCCCGGTTCCTCGAGCGATTCGAAAATCGTGAGGGCGTCCTCGAAATATTTCAACGCCTCGTCAAAGCGTTCCTGCTCCAACCGCAATAGGCCAAGGTTTCCTCTTGCGACAGCCGCGCCTCTGTAATCACCCATTCTCACATCGATCTCGATACTTTCTTCATAAGCAGCAGCCGCTTCATCATCTCTCCTCAGATCACGCAGACAATCTGCGGCTATCGTGATCGCCACGGAGATCATTTGTCCGGCATTAGCATTACCCAAGTCAGCGAGCGCCTGAAATCGCTGCCGCGCTTCGCGAACTATGGGCAGCGCGGTTTCGGCTGCACCCATTTTCTGTCGCACATTTCCAAGCAGAAGATGTGCCTTCGCAATGTCAAAAGGTGCTTCCTTAAAAGCCGTTTTGCCCGCAGCCATCGAGCGGTGCAGAAGTTCTTTGGCGGCGGAGTGTGCCGCCCGCAATCGGCCTTGTTCCAATAGTCGACGGATTCTTGCGTCAGCATTTAGGTGGTGAGCGTGGCTCCATGCGCCGAGTTGTTCAGCGGCCCACTCGCGGGCTCGCGTCGCCTCCATCAGAGCGGGTGGTCGACCCAAACTGGAAAGTAGAGATTCAAGTTTCTCCGCTAGGATAACTACTTCTTCCGGCGTTAACTCTCGCTGCGCCCACGCAAGCAGCGCTAACAGATTCGGCAAATCCAAAAGCGTTAGTTGCGCCGCGAATTCCGCGTCTTGAAACCGCTGCTGATAGCGCAAAGTCGTCAGTTTCCGCATGCCTTCCGTCCAACGTGATCCTGCCTCCTCCTGTTCCGCTGCGGTCATCTTCTCCAGCAGGTAGCCGGGGAGCGCCGGATCGAACCGCAAGTGGTCGTAAGGCATCGCCTCAGCCAGTCCTACTTCGATCAATGCGGCGGCCAGCTTAGACACTGTCTCTACATCCTCTTCATCCGTGCCCAATACGTGATCCAAAACACTCAAATGTGCTCCGCCGTGAAACACGCCAAGCACGCGACTTTGTTCGCGCTGTTCCGGCGGCAGCCGCCGCAACGAAAGTTCGACGCTGGCATAGAGCGAGTTCTCTCGGTCGCCGGGATGCTTCCGGTGCAACTCGGCCATTAGTTGATGGAGGTTCTCTGTCGTAGCGCGCACTCCGCGATGTGTGATCTCTGGTGTCAGCAGCACCAGCGCGCGGGCGTGACGATTGACTGCTTCGACAAGATCTGTGATCTCCTCTGGAGTATTACCAGCGTCGTCGTATTTTGGTTTCCGCCCTTCTCGCTCCATCACCTGGCTGACCAGTTCGATCGCGTCGTCTCGGGTGAGAGCGCTCAGGACGATTTCACGATGCCGATGATCGAACGGCGCGGGAAGCGGTTCACGCGTGGTGAAGACGATGCGCGTAGAGGGATGCGCCCGAAGCAAATCGCGAGAAAGTTCGAAGACTTCGTTCGTAGTCCGGCCTTCAGGCGGAAGTTCGTAAGCCGCAGACTCGACGACGTCATCCGACAAACTTCCGCCTGAAGGCGGGACTACGAACAGGCTCTCGCAGTTGTCCAGCACGATCAGCGTAGGATGATCGCTGAGCGCGCGCTCGATGGGTTGCAACGCTTCTTTCAAGTCGGCGTAATGCGCCACTGAATACTGATCGCCTTCAGGCAAGAGCTGATGGCCAAGGCTGTCGAGCACACCTCGCGCATCAGTGTAACTCTCCAGACTTACGAAAGCCGCTCGACGGAAGCGGTTGGTTCTTACCATCCAGCGCGCAAGCTCTACTGCAAGCGTCGTCTTGCCTTCGCCTCCCCGTCCGCGCACGACTACGTAAGACTGGTCTGAAGGTCCAGGCATTTGTAGCAGCCGTTCCAACGACAGCAACTCGCGGCTGCGACCGATGAAGCTGTGAGGCGGTGGTTCGGGCAGCGCGCCGAGACTCAAACGCCGTTGTTTGGTTTGCAGTATCTGAACCTGCTCAGGCAGCAGCCTAGTGACTAGTTGCGGGTCGTTTTCTTCCTGATACAGCACGGGCACGAACCAGTCCTGCAATCGCAATTCACCCGCGCCCATCACTCGAATCCGAAAGTCCTCATCGAAGAGCGCATTCTGCCCGGCAAGCATCGCGGTGCCGATGCGTTTCCCTTCGGCAAGCTCGCGATAAAAAGTTGTGACGAAGCGGCGAGCGGTTTCAACGAGCACGCTGTGGGTCATCGCCACGACCGAGGTCACCCCTTCGTCGAGCAGTTTCGCGGCGACCGATGCGGTAGGTCTCTCTTCGGACGCGCTCTGGCAAGCTTCGAGAAAGACGAGCGGAATGCGGTGATCTCTCACCAACGCGGCCAGCTTCTCGGCGTCAATCAATTCGCTTCTGCGGCGCTCTATCTTGTCGCTGTCCTCGGGATCCTCAAAGCACAAAGCGCCAAGCCCTCGCTCGCGGTTGTAGACCCCGTGCCCATCGAAGTGAATCACATCAAACGGCTCGCCGGCATCGGCGGCTTCTTTCAACATCTTCCGCAACTGCGGAAACGTCGGCGGATTGAGAATCGTGAGCTCAGCAAGTTCGCCCAGACTCTCAATCGCATCAATCAATGGGCGAGCGCTGAGACGGTGATCAATATAACCGGCGCGTTCGTCTTCCGGACGAGGGCTGAGTAGCAGAATGCGAATGGGCAAGCTCGATGGCCGAGCCTTTTCAGGGCGCTCTTTTGGCAGGCAGCGTCGCACCCGAACCGCGTTCTTGCCCTGGAACAGAAAACTGCGCCCATCGTGCATCAACTCCCACGGCAGCGACAGCAGCGCACTGGCAGCTTCGTTCGCAGCGGCCTCTTCTTCATCGCTGCTGCCTTCGAGCAATCGCTCGTCGACGAAAATAGAGAAGCGACGCTCAACGTCATCAGCGGTCTGTTGCCAATCCGCGAGCAGGTCCCGTGCAGACTGAGCAGCAGTCGCGGCGTCATAAAGTTCCTTACCCCACTGCGGTAATTTCTCTTCGATGTGTTTTGCGCGTTCGGTGAAAACGCCTGTCGGCCATAAGTAGTATCGTTCGAGATACCAGCGCAAATCTTCGGCTTCGATCGGGCCAAGCGGAGCAATGAACTTGAACTCCCGACTGGCGGCCTCGGGCCTGGCGGAATCGGCGGGATCATAGGTCAGTTGCGCTGTAGCCTTAGCGCGCCATTTGCCCTCGCCCACTTCTTCAATGCTGGCGCCCTTCAACTTCAATTTCAATTCAGCGACCAGCCGGGCTTCGGGCTCTTGAATCGATTGCTGGTCGTCAGGCAGTCGTTCGCCGAGTGCAGCTAGAATCTGCGGCAAGGCTTCGCTTACCCCACCGGTTTTGAGTTCGACGCGAATGCCAACCGGCTCTTCGCCAAACAGCAGTTTCAAAACAGGCGGCTGGATTCCGGGCATCAGAAGCGGAATGACTTTGTACCCTTCATGTTTCCGCCGCTCCTCGACCTCGAGCGCTTTCTCGACTTCGTTCTGTACCCACGTTGAGTTAAGCGCATTGAGACTCACGACCACGATGAACTGCCGTGCGTTCTCAATGTTGCTTTCGATTTCCGGTGTGAGCTTATCGCCCCCGCTCAATTCACGTGAATCAGCCCAGACAGCTAACCCCATTCTTTCGAGAGCTGAGCGTAGCTCGTGAACGAAATCGTCGTCTTTGCTCGAATGAGAAATGAAGATGTGATAGCTGCTCATCGGGGGCTCCGATTGGTAACAATGATGACGCGACGGGATGATAGCACTTTGTTTGAAAAATGTAATCGGATAAGAATGACAGATCTGGAAGGTGGGCTTGCCCCCGTCCGACTAGTTTGCCAATCAAAACAGCGGGGGCAAGCCCTCCTTCCCTACCTCTTATTCTTCGGCTGTCCTGAGGTGAAAGAACGTGACTTTGATCCGAGTCTCTCTCCGATTCTGGGAAAGCTTATCCTGCAAGCGGACACATCAATCGCACTCTCAATCGACTCCTCGAGCTCAATCTGGAATTATTGCTCGACTTAAGCGCCGCCATAGTGATGGCACGCGAATTGGCTTGCGACTGCTAAAGCTTGAAGCCGTGTCGCTGCGTTTTCGCGTGTGGCTGCGTTTCGCTCAAAGACGCAAGGATTTGATGGTGGCGCTGAGATGAATAGAGCGGGCGTTCAGAGTACCGACTCTAGTCGGGCAGTTCCTTGTGCTTCGACTACTCTGTATCTCCAAAGCACTACCCGACTAAAGTCGGTACTCTGAACGCCCGCGCTTAACACCTCAACTCTAAACGACGGAGCTTAGGTGAACTTGATGAACAATCTGCTGAACGACATTCGCTACAGTGTTCGCCTGATGGTCAAGAACCCCGGCTTCACCGCGGTCGCCGTGGTTACTCTGGCGCTTGGCATAGGCGCGAACACCGCGATCTTCAGCGTCGTGAATGCGGTCGTTCTTCGGCCGCTTCCCTATCCGCATTCCGAACGTCTGGTGCGAGGCACGTGGCAGTTGGAAACCGGTGAGATCGACGCGGTCACCGCGCTGGTGTTCGAATATTGGAAAGATCACTCGAACTCTTTCGAAGCAGTTGCCGGTTATTCAGGCATCAACTCCGGATTCAATCTCGCGGGCGGAGCAGAACCTGAGCGAGTTCGCGGGTTGCAAGTGTCCGAAGGATTTTTTCGAGTGTTAGGAATCGATCCGGCGATGGGACGAGGCTTTCTCGAGGAAGAAGATCGTCCGGCCGCCCCACCCGTCGTCGTGGTGAGCGACGCTTTGTGGCGCAGCTATTTCGGTGGCGATCTCAACCTGATCGGAAAGGAAGTTCAGGTTAATGGCCGCAGCCGCACGGTGGTTGGCATCCTTCCCGCTGCATTCCAATTCGAAGCGCCGGTTGATGTGTTACTCCCATTACAGTTGAAAGTGGACGTCCGGGACGACGGGCAGAACACCGGCTTGATCGCGCGCCTCAAGCCAGGTGTCGCGCGGGAGCAGGCGCAGGCCGAAGTCGAACAACTCCTCCCCGCGTTTCGCCGCGAGTTCCCGAGCCATCTGCAAGCCGGCGAAAGAGGAATGCTATTGGCCGGTTACCAGCAATCAATTGTCGGCGACGCGGGCAAGACTCTGTGGTTGTTGTTCGGCGCTGTTGGTTTCGTGTTGTTGATCGCATGCGCGAACGTTGCGAACCTGCTGCTCGCACGGGCGAGCGCTCGCAAGGGAGAAATTGCGATTCGGATTGCGCTCGGCGCCAGTCGCTGGCGCCTGATGCGCCAGATGCTAACCGAAAGCTGGCTGCTCGCTCTCTCGGGCAGTTTCGCCGGGTTGCTGGTCGCGTTGTGGGGTGTGCCTGCGTTGCTGGCATTCACACCTCGAAAATTGCCCCGAGTCAATGAAATTGGTTTGGATCATCAAGCCGTCCTCTTCGCGGTAGTCGCCTCCCTGGTCACAAGCTTGTTGTTCGGTATCGTGCCTGCGTGGCGCGCAACGCGACTGGACGTGAACGAGGCCATCAAATCAGCTTCAAGCCGAAGCAGTGCTGGAAGGCTCGACTCACGGGTGCGAGGACTGCTGGTCGTCAGCGAAGTCGCGCTGTCGTTAGTCCTGCTGATCGGCGCGGCGCTTCTGATCGAGAGCTTCATCAAGCTGCGCGCGGTGAGTCTCGGGTTTGATCCGAACCAGGTCACCACCGCCCAGGCTTCGTTGACTTCTCAACGATACCGAACGACCGCGCAGGTGTGGGCCTTCGAACAGCAAGTGCTCGATAGACTTGTTTCGTTGCCGGGTGTAATCGGAGCAGCCACCGCGTCAAATGTGCCGCTCGAACGCGGACTGAGAATGGGAGTCGGAATCGAGAGCGGCGGCGAAAGAAGTACGCAGACGGTATGGGTGCGCGCAATCAGCCCGCAGTATTTTCAAACGCTGAAGATTCCGATCCTGAGCGGCCGCGAGTTCAACGACGCCGATACGCAAACTTCTGCGTTGGTGGTAATCGTCAACGAAACTCTCGCACACCGTTACTGGTCAGGTCGCGATGCGGATAGTGAGCAGATTTCAAGACAGGGCAAGGCGCTTCAGGTTGTCGGCGTCGCGGGCGACGTCAGGGAGATGGCTCTCGATCAGGCCATCGAGCCGACGATTTACTTGCCGTCGTCGCAAATGCCTGATGGTTTGATGGTGGCAATGAATCGCTGGTTCCTGACTTCGTGGATTGTGCGCACAACCGGGCCGGTTGATCTGACTGCGACGGTGCAGCAGGCGATGAAAGAAGCAGACCCGCAAATGCCGCTCGCCAATGTTCGTCCGATGGCACGGGTCATAAGCTCGTCGATTGCGTCGCAGCAGTTCACTCTCTTGCTGATGGGAGTCTTTGCCGGCCTGGCGCTTGTGCTGACGGCGGTCGGTATCTACGGGGTGCTCAGCTATCAGGTAAGCCGGCGGACAAATGAAATCGGAATTCGCATGGCGCTCGGCGCTCGGGTCGGCGACATATTGAGACTGGTCATAGGCCAGGGCTTGCGGCTTACGTTGATCGGGGTGGTGATCGGCGTAGCGGCTGCTTACGGTTTGACCAGGTTGATCGCGCACCTGCTGTTCGGTGTCAGCGCAACTGACCCCGTCGTTTTCGCCGCGGTCGCGCTGCTACTCACAGGAGTAGCTCTGGGAGCCTGTTTCGTGCCGGCCCGCCGCGCGACGAAAGTCGATCCGATGATTGCATTGAGGTATGAATGAAGAAATTGGCTATTGCCGATTGGCGATTGCCGAATGCGCGGCGGCATCTCAGCGCGGTTCCAGGATTCGGCAATCGCCAATCGGCAATCGCAAATTCAGAGGAGTGATGAACATTCTACTGAAAGACATTCGCTACAGTCTTCGCCTGATGATTAAGAAGCCAGGCTTCACCGTTGTCGCGTTGATAGCGCTTGCGCTCGGCATCGGCGCCAACACCGCGATCTTCAGCATCGTCAACGCTGTTCTGCTCAGGCCGCTTCCTTACGCCGAGCCGGCGCGTCTGGTGTCGGCAGAGTCGATGAATTCGCTTAACCCACAGCGCGAGATCGACGGAGTCTCGCCGGCAGATTTCTGGGATTGGAAAGATCAGACCCAGGCATTCGAGCAACTCGCTGCTCTCTCGGGCGGCGGCGGGTTCAGTTTGAGAGATGCCGATCAGCCCGACACCTTTAACGGCGCAAGGGTTTCCTACAACTTCTTTCAAACCCTCGGCGTTCAGCCCTTCCTCGGACGCACCTTTTCACCCGAAGACGGCGATACGGGCGCGCCCGAGACGGTTGTGTTGAGTTACAGATTGTGGATGCGGCGCTTCGGCGGCGATCCTGCAGTGATCGGCAAAACATTCAATAGTGTTGACGGCGGCACAATTGTAATCGGAATTATGCCGCCCGACTTCAAGTTCCCGAGCTACGCCGAAGTCTGGACACCTCTCGCCCGCAACTCGAGCGAGATGCGAAACCGCTCGAATCGATACTTCAGCGCGCTCGGACGGATCAAACCCGATCAAACAATCGAAAGCGCGGAGGCTGAACTCATAACGATAGCCGGCCGCCTTGAAGCCGAGCACCCGCAATCGAACAAAGGATGGACGGCTCACCTCAGGCCATTGCGTGAGAGCCTGATGGGCAGCACCAGAACCCCGCTGTTGATATTGCTGGGTGCTGTCGCATGCGTGCTGCTGATCGCGTGCACGAACGTCGCGAACCTTCTGCTCGCGCGTGCCGCCACTCGTAAGAAAGAAATGGCAATTCGACTGGCCCTCGGCGCGGGGCGGCCGCGGCTAATGCGGCAGTTGCTGACCGAGAGCGTGGTGCTGGGACTCGCGGGAGGCGCAGTGGGATTGTTGATTGCAGCCTGGGGACTGGATCTGCTCATAAGCATTTTGCCGTTGACCGAGGCGTACCAGTTTCCGGTGGAGATTCGGATCGATCGAGCTGTAATGTTCTTTACGCTCGCGGTTTCGGTGCTGACCGGAATTGTTTTTGGTCTGGCGCCGGCGTGGCAAGCTTCGCGGCCCGATGTGAGCGAGTGGTTAAAGGAAGGCGGTCGAGCCGGCTCTGGCCCCGGTCATCAACGAACACGCAGCGCGCTTATCATCGGCGAGATAGCGGTCGCGCTGGTTCTGCTTATCGGTGCCGGTTTGTTGATCCAGAGCTTCGTTCGACTGACGCGCGTCGATCTGGGCTACGATCCAAACAGGCTTATGACGATGTGGGTATCGGCTCCGTTTTCCAGGTACCCGAACGACGAAGCGAAAGCGCGATTCTACAAGCGACTGCTGGAACAAGTCTCTCAAGTGCCCGGGGCCGACGGCGTGACGGTGAGCAGCGAGGCCTGGTTCGGCTTTCTCAATTTCCAATTCAACATCGAAGACGAGCCGCTGCCCGCCGGTGATGCCACGGTCCGCTACAGCGCGGTCGCGCCCGGCTACTTCAACGTGCTGAAGTCACAGCTTCGAGCGGGCCGTGACTTCGACGACCACGACGACGCTCGTTCGCCGAATGTGGCCATCGTCAACGAAACGCTCGCCCGCCGTTACTTCCCGGACAGCAATCCGATTGGAAGGAGAATCGTCCTTGGCTATCTGGGCCGCCGGTTAGTGCGCGAGATCGTCGGCGTATCCGCCGATATCAAACAGGAAGAACTCGGCTCGCCGACCAAGCCTGAGATGTATGTTCCATATCAGCAACTGCCCTGGTTTGGAGTAGCGCTGATAATCCGCTCGGCAGGTCTCGATCAGATAAGCCTGAGGAAAGACGTGCAGCAGGCGATATGGCAAGTGGACAAGAATCTGCCTGTCTCCACGCCCGAAACGCTCGATCATCACCTTGCGAATCTTGTCGCCGAGCCTCGCCTTTACACGCTGCTGCTTGCGGTGTTTGCCGCGGTAGCTTTGGTTCTTGCCTCCGTCGGAATCTACGGTGTGATCTCGTACTCGGTCACCGAACGCACCCACGAAATCGGCGTACGGCTGGCGCTCGGCGCTGAGGCGAGAAACGTCGTATTGCTGATCGTGAGGCAGGGCATGGTGTTGGCGCTCATCGGCGTGGCTCTCGGGTTGGGTGCGGCTTTCGCATTGACGAGAGTCATGTCGAGCCTGTTGTTCGGAGTGAGCGCAACCGATCCGCTGACGTTTATGATTGTTTCGGTTCTTTTAGCAGGAGTGGCTCTGGGAGCCTGTTTCGTGCCGGCTCGCCGCGCGACGAGAGTCGATCCAATGATTGCGCTGCGATACGAATAAAGTAATTGCCGATTGCCAATTGCCGAATAGAACGGATGAATAATGAAGACCTGAAACAGAGAACAAAGAAGTTTGCGTTGAGGGTAATGAAATTGGTCGAAGCACTTCCTAAAACAGCGTCGGGAAGGGCGATTGGCAATCAGCTTGTTCGTTGTGGAACTGGTGTCGAATCAAACTACCGAGCTTGCTGTAGAGCTCGATCGAGAGCGGAGTTCATCGCGAAGATTGGGATTGTAGAGGAAGAGTCTGACGAGAGCGCCTTTTGGATGGAGTTGATCATCGAAGGAAGTCCACTCACTGCTTCGAAGGTTGAGTCGCTCCAGACGGCGGCCAATGAACTCGTGGCAATCATGGCATCATCGCGAATCTCAGCTGCGCGTGCCAAACAATCGCCAATCGGAAATCGGAAATATGATTATGGAAACTCTGATTCAAGACCTGCGTTATGGGCTGCGCATTTTGCTGAAGCGGCCCGGTTTCACAGCGGTGGCGGTAGCCGCGCTGGCCCTGGGCATTGGCGCCAACAGCGCGATCTTCAGCGTGGTCAACGGCGTGGTGCTGCGAGCATTGCCCTACAAAGACCCCAGCCGGTTGGCGATCGTGTGGAGCCGCCTGTCATCGCTTGAAGGTAAGCCCGCGTCGCCGGAATATCCAGTCTCGGCGGGTGACTTCGTTGATTGGCGCGATCAGAATCAAAGCTTCGAGCAGATCGCGGCCTTTCACAGCCGGCCATTCAATATCACCGGGACGGGCGAACCCGAAACCCTTGGCGGTGTGCGCGCATCAGCGAGCCTGTTTTCGTTGTTGGGTGTCGAGCCCAGACTCGGGCGGACTTTCACCGCTGAAGAAGACCAGTCGGGAGCGGAGCACGTCGTTATCATAAGCTATGGCTTATGGCAGAGACGTTTCGGCTCTGACGATAAAATCATTGGTCGAAAGATCACGCTCAACGACGAGTCCTACGATGTTGTCGGGGTAATGCCGCAGGGATTTCAGTTCCCGCGCAAGGGCGAGATGCCGGGCGGCTTTCAGTTTCCGCGGCAGGCTGACGTCTATTTGCCGCTGGCCTTGACGCCGGCTCAAATGACCGACCGTGGGAGAGATTACCTTGCGGTGGTCGCGCGACTCAAGACTCAGGCCACTTTCGCTCAGGCGGGCGCGGAAATGGATGCGATCGCGGATGGGCTGAAGCAACGATACCCGCAGTCAAATACCAACAAGGAGATAAACGTCGTATCATTGCATCAGCAAATCACGGGCAAAGTGCGCACCACTTTGTTTGTTCTGTTGGGCGCGGTTGGGTTTGTACTGTTGATTGCATGCGCCAACGTTGCCAACCTGCTTTTGGCCAGGGCGGCTTCAAGGCAAAAAGAGTTCGCGATTCGCACCGCGCTTGGCGCAAGCCGAACGCGAGTCATCAGGCAATTGCTTACCGAGAGCATTCTCCTGTCGCTTCTCGGGGGGACGCTCGGCGTTCTGCTGTCGCTGTGGGGCATCGATCTTTTGGTAGCTTTGAGCCCGGCGAACTTGCCTCGCGTGGACGCTATCGGCCTCGACGGGCGAGTGCTCGGATTCACGTTCGTGATCTCATTGCTCACCGGAATCATTTTCGGCCTGGCGCCGGCGCTCCAGGTATCGAAGCCCGATCTCAACGATGCGCTCAAAGACGGCGGCCGCTCTTCATCGATCGGGTTTCGGCATAATCGATTCCGAAGCCTGCTGGTTGTAACTGAAGTCGCGCTCTCGCTGGTTCTGTTAATCGGCGCAGGCTTGATGATCCGAAGCTTTGTTCGCTTACTAAACGTCGATCCCGGCTTGAACACGCGCAACCTTTTGACGCTGGACGCCGGACTGCCGCGGGGGAAGTATACGGGGCCGCAGCAGGTAGCTTTCTTTCAGCAGGTTATTGAGCGAATGCAGGCCCTTCCCGGCGTTCAATCCGTAGGAGCGGTGTATCCGCTGCCGCTCAGCGGCGCCGAAGAAGGGATGGGCATCGGAATTGAAAATCGTCCGCCGGCCGCTCCCGGGGAGGCCTACACTTCGGGGCCTCACTGGGTCAGTCCGGATTACTTCAGTGTAATGGCGATATCACTGGCGGCGGGTCGCGAGTTCACCGAGCGCGACGGAGTGGACGCGCCAAGGGTGGTCATCATCAACCAAGCAATGGCTCACCGATATTGGTCCGATGAAGATCCGATAGGCAGGCGGATTGCGTTCGATCAGGTCAACGGCCAGCCGAATTGGCGTGAGATTGTCGGTGTAGTGAAGGACGTCAGACACATCTCGCTGGACTCCGAACCGAAACCAGAAATGTATTTTCCGTTCCCTCAAGTCCCGATCTTCTTCTTGACCATTGTCCTGCGCACGACGGGCGACCCGCTTAGCCTTGCGGCTGCAGCGCGCGGCGAGGTGCTGGCGGTGAAGAGCGACCAGCCGATCTCCAACATTCACACGATGGAAGAGTTGCTGGCGAATTCAGTAGCACAGCGGCGTTTCAACATGCTTCTGCTTGGCGTCTTCGCCACTATAGCGCTGCTGCTGTCGGCGGTCGGAATCTACGGGGTGATGTCCTATTCGGTGGTGCAGCGAAGTCACGAGATTGGCGTGAGAATGGCGCTAGGCGCGCGGCGCTCCGACGTGCTTGCGCTTGTAGTGAAGCAGGGTATGGCGCTGGTGCTGGCCGGCCTGGGAATAGGATTGGGAGTGGCTTTCGCGCTCACTCGCATAATGGTGAGCCTGCTTTATGGCGTGAGTGCGACCGACCCGCTGACATTTTCGATTATCGCGTTGTTGCTCGGCGCGGTTGCGATGCTTGCCTGCTACGTGCCGGCGCGCCGCGCGACAAAAGTCGATCCGATGGTGGCGCTGAGGTATGAGTGAACTAATTGCGGATTGCGGATTGCCGATTGCCGAATAGCAGGATGAACAAAGAAGACCTGAAACAGAGAGCAAAGAAGTTTGCGTTGAGGTGATGAAGTTGGTCGAAGCGCTTCCAAAGACGGCGTCGGGAAGGGCAATTGGCAACCACTCGTTCGTTGTGGAACTGGCGTCTTACCAGCTTATCGCGCTACGAAAGTCGATCCGATGGTGGCGCTGAGGTATGAATGAAGGGATTGCCGATTTGCGATTGCCGATTGGCCAAGCGATTGAGCTGACCTATCAGCAATGCAATGTCGGAATCGGCAATCGGAAATCGGAAATAGATTTGGGGGCAAAATGGAAACTCTCTTAAAGGACATAAGATTCGGAATTCGAATGATGGCGCGAAGTCCGGGCTTTACGCTCGTGGCGCTAATTACAATCGCGTTGGGCATTGGGGCTAACACAGCGATCTTCAGCGTAGTGAACGCGGTGCTGCTTCGACCTCTTCCGTACGAAATGCCCGGCCGCTGCGTGGTGCTTTGGGAAAGGCAGGAACAGATCCCGCAGGAGTCGCCGTCGCTGCCTGATTTCAATGATTGGCGCGAGCGAAATCACAGCTTCGAGCAGGCCGCCCTCGCGCGCCGCGACAACGTGAACCTCACCGGAGCCGGTGAGCCCGAACGGCTGATAGCCAGACAAATCACCTCGAATTTCTTCTCGACGCTCGGCGTCAGTCCACAGATTGGGCGAACCTTTTCAGACGAAGAAGAAAAGACCAAAGCGCCGGTTGTTCTCATAAGCGATTCGCTGTGGAAGCGGCAGTTCGGTTCCGACCCATCGCTGATCGGCAAACCTATCACCCTCTACGACACCAGCTTTACCGTCGTTGGAATCCTTCCAAAGAACTTTCAGTTTTACACTCCCGCCGATGTTTTCCTGCCGATAAGTTTTATGCCTGATCGCCTCAAGGAAGCGCGCGAGGAACACGGCGGTACGATTGTCGTGGCGCGACTGAAGCCTGGCGCCGTGCGCGCGGAAGCGCAGGCGGATATGGATAACATCGCCGAAGCGCTCGAGCAGCAGTACCCAAAGACTAACAAGAGCGTACGGGTGACCGTCGCTTCAATCTACGAGGACATGGTTGGAGACGTGAGACCTTCGTTGCTCGTCTTGCTTGGGGCTGTCGGGTTCGTATTGCTGATCGCGTGCGCAAACGTAGCCAACCTGTTGCTGGCGCGCGCCGCCGCGCGACAGAAAGAAATCGCCATTCGCACGGCTCTTGGCGCGAGCCGGTTACGCGTGGTCAGACAACTGCTCACCGAGAGTATCTTGCTATCGATTGCCGGAGGAGCCGTAGGCCTGTTGCTGGCGATGTGGGGAGCCGATCTTCTGCTCGCGGCGATACCGAACAATATTCCCTGGGTCAAAGAGATCGCTTTGGACCGGTATGTTCTTGGGTTCACGCTAGCGGCGTCGCTAGCGACGGGCATCGTGTTTGGGCTGGCGCCGGCGTTGCAGTCTTCACGGCCCGATCTGAATGAGACGCTCAAAGAAGGAGGCCGGGGCTCGACAAGCGGCCGCCAGCGCGCTCGCGCAGTCTTGGTCGTCTCCGAAGTAGCGCTCGCGCTGGTGTTGTTCATCGGGGCGACTCTCATGTTGAAGACGTTTTCGCGACTTCGGAACATCGACGCAGGCTTCAATCCGAAGAACGTCCTGACAATGACATTCTCACTGTCGCCTTCCAGGTATTCCGAGAGCGCGAGAGCGCGGGAGTTTTATCGACAGCTTGATCAGCGAGTTAATACTTTGCCTGGCGTCGAAGCGGCAGCCTTTACCCGCAGCGTGCCGCTCGAAGGCGCCACTGTTACCGCCGTGTTGCTGGATGGAGAGTCGTTCACAACCTACAGCGACCAGCGATTGACCGTGCAGTCGATGGTCGGCGTCAACTTCTTTCGCGCGATGGGTATTCCGTTGCTCAGAGGCCGAACATTCTCCGAGCAGGAAACCGACAAGACACCTCTCACCGCAGTGATCGACGACAACATGGCGCGCGAGCTGTTCCCGGACAAGGACCCGCTCGGCCAGCACCTTCTGCTGAATGAGGGCGCGATCAGATTCGAGATCGTCGGCGTGGTTCCACACATCAAGCATTTGAGCTGGGACGCCGACGCGCAATCGAAGGTTCGATTCCAGATGTACTCAAACTACAATCAGGTACCGGATCAGTTTTTCGCGCAGGCTACGCAAACCCTCAGCCTGGTGATGCGAACCACGACGAACCCGATGAGCCTGGTACCGTCAGTACGAAAACAGGTTCAGGACGTCGATAGGGATCAGCCGATCTATAACGTGAAGCTAATGGAAGAGTCGATTGCCGGTTCAATGTCGCAGCGGCGTTTCGTGATGTCGCTGCTCGCCGTGTTTGCGGGCGTGGCTTTGATACTTGCGGCTATTGGAATCTACGGTGTGATGAGTTACTCAGTCACGCAGCGTTCGCACGAGATAGGCATACGGATGGCGCTGGGCGCGCGCGGACGCGACGTATTGGCGCTGGTGGTGGCCAACGGGTTGAAGCTGGTCCTCGCAGGCGTCGCCATCGGCCTGGCCGCATCCTTCATGTTGACGCGATTGTTGTCGGGGTTGCTGTTCGCTGTGAGCGCTACGGACCCGCTGACGTTTGTGCTGACTTCTTTAGCGTTGACAGGAGTGGCTCTGGGAGCCTGTTTCGTCCCGGCCCGGCGCGCGACAAAAGTCGACCCGATGACTGCTCTGCGTTACGAGTGACGGTGGGGATGGAAGATTGAGAATGGAGGATCGAGAATGGAGGATCGAGGATAGAAAATGGAGGATCGAAGATGGAAGAGATCGAGGGATATTAGAACCGCCCCGGCATTCTGCCGACTCCCATCTTCAATCCCCTATCCTCTATCTTCAATCCTCCATTTCGCCCTTCCTACAAGCTCACGACGGCAGAGTATTTCTGATTGTTCGGCTTGATCGTTTGAATCGTCAGCGAGAACTTCTGCGGAGATTTCACCTGCGCAGCAGGAACATCGAACAGCAATGAAACTGTTCCCTTCTGGCCGAAGTTCAGCGTGACAGCGCCTATCTCGTTGGCATTTAGAACTTCGATCTCCTTGTCGTTGTCCTCGCCCCAGGCTGGGAAGTCCTCGATGACCGCGAGCGGCGCAATCTTCTGCGCCCCGCTCATCAGGTACAATTCCGACTTTGCATTGGGAGTCAGCGTGTAAGAAACGGAAGAGCTCTTATTTCCGTCAAATTCGAGAACTACGACTACGGGCGACCCCTGCAGCTTGACCCCGGTGAAGGGCGATTTAGCGGCTTTCGTCACTCGTAGGTTCAGTCCGTTGCCGAGCGGGATAGCCTCACCCGCTTTGACTTGCCGAGGCGCGTCGGTCGCCTGTCCCTGAGAGTAAGTTGCAGTGGCCGACAACGCGGCGATCGCGATCAGAACCAGAAGCTTCTTCATAATGGCAATAATCCCCTTTGCTGATAGTCTCGAAGGCGTACCCCTTGTGAATACACCGGACGGTTCGCGCTCTGCAAGCGATGTCTTGTCGCCGAAGTGACTCAAGCCGGCGAACCTTGATGTTTGAACGCCGAAGCTTCAGGTAAGTTCACGATTTCCGGCGGGTCCGCGAGGTGATCGCGTGTTGATGAGTGAACGTGCCGGTCTTGCCACAAAGACACTAAGTCACGACGTCGCACAAAGACTATTGTGGAGCTTCGTGTATTGGTGCCTTAGTGGCGCGATACTTCTCAACAGACTATTACCCCACGACCGGCCTTGAAGCTGCTTGCGTTCTCAGTCCGTAGTGCTAGAATCGCGCTCGAATTCAGAACACCAGTGGGCTCGCGCGGACCGATAACGAATCCATCCCAGCAAACGCTACCGGAGGTGAACTCATGAAAAGAACTACGCTGCACGCTCTCCTGGTTCTTACTTGTCTTATTAGTGTGGTCGGCGTGGCCCAGCAGCCGCGTCGCATGCAGCTCGACGACATGGGCCGCATCGTTCGCGTATCAGATCCGCAAATTGCGCCCGATGGCAAATCCATCGTCATCGTCGTGTCGCGCGCAAACTACGACGACAATCGGTACGACACGGACCTCGTGCTGGTGGACGTTGCGAGCGCCGGCCAACGCACGCTCACTCACGATCGGCGCAGCGTCAGCCATCCGAGATTTTCGCCGAGCGGTGAGCGGCTGGCCTTTCTCTCCAACGTATCATTGGCGAGCGGGCAGCAGCCGCGCTCTCAAATCTTTGTCATGCCGATGAGCGGCGGCGATGTGAGCCGCATCACCAGCGCTCCCAAAGGCGTGCAGCAGTTTGCATGGTCTCCGGACGGACGCACGATCGCTTACACCACGGAGGATGAAGCTGAGAAGAAGACCGGTCCCGAGCGCTTCAACGATTCGTTTGAAGTTGGGAACGACGACTTCCTCATCCAGTCGCAGGCACTGCCGACTCACGCCTGGCTCGTGCCGTCCGCCGGCGGCGAAGCGCGACGCCTGACCTCCGGTGCGTGGAGCCTCCCGATCAATCACCCTCCCGGGCCACCCGCATCTCCGCTTGCCTGGTCGCCTGACGGAAAGTCGATTGTGATGGTTCGGCTCGCGACTCCGCATTCCGGCGATCTTCTCGCCGCGACGGTTCAAGTGCTCGATGTGGCGACCGGGCGGATGCGAGCTCTCACCGGTGTAGATCATTCAGAAAACCAGCCGGCGTTTTCACCCGACGGCTCGCTGATTTCGTACTGGCACCCGCGCGACGGCGATTCCGGCAATCTGAATGAGATTCACATCGCACCCACGACGGGCGCCCCAGGCAAGAGCATCACTCGCGCGATCGATCGACACATCGCGCGCTCGATCTGGATGCCCGACGGCAAGTCGATTCTCGTTGGCGCGAACGACGGAACGAGAGTGTCGCTGTGGGTGCAGCCGCTCGACGGCCCGGCCCGCAAGCTCGATCTCGGCAAGCTCACTCCATCGTCATCATTCTGGGTTGACGTTGCGGTCGGTAGGGACGGCGCCATAACGTTCACCGCGACCGATCCGATGCGGCCGGCGGAGCTCTACTATATGTCATCGTCATCCGCGTCGCCGAAGCGGCTGACTAATCTGAATGCCGAAGTTGCGGGCCTGACTCTTGGCCGCACTGAAGTAATCTCGTGGCAATCAGAGGGCTATACGCACAACGGCATCGTGACTTATCCTCCCGATTTCGCTGCCAATCAAAAGTATCCGTTAGTGCTCGTGATCCACGGGGGTCCGACGGCGGCTTCGCTTGAAACGTTTGCCTCACAGGCACAGCTAATGGCGGCGAAAGGCTGGATAGTCTTTCAGCCCAATTATCGAGGCAGCGATCAGCTCGGCAACCTTTATCAGCACGCGATCGTCAACGACTCGGGCGCGGGACCGGGCCGCGATGTAATGGCAGGCGTCGAAAGTCTCAAGCAGCGCGGCTTCATTGATCCGTTGCGAATAGCAGTTTCGGGCTGGTCGTATGGCGGCTACATGACAACGTGGCTGCTCGGGCATTACTCAGGATGGAGAGTCGCGGTGTCAGGCGCGGCGGTTACAGACTGGTTGGATCAGTATAACCTCGGTGATGCGAATGTGCGGCGCGCGGGAGCATTCGGCGGCTCACCGTGGACCGATGCCAAGCGCATGCAGGCTTACACCGAGCAGTCGCCGATCACTTACGCTTCAAAGATGAGAACGCCGACGCTTGTGATGTCAAATACTCAAGACTTTCGAGTGACGCCCACGCAATCGTTCAAGCTATATCACGCGCTCAAAGACAATGGGGTGCCGACAAAGTTCATCGCATATCCGATCTACGGTCACAACGCGGCGGACCCGGTTCGTCAGCGCGATGTGCAGCGCCGCTGGATCGAATGGATCGAGCAATACTTTCACGAGCCGCCATCGAACGGGCAGTAGTGAACTTTTGTAGCAAGTTGTCGCGTCAGGCGTCCGTACCTCTGGGGGCACGCCGCTCTAGCTTTTCCACGAACTCTCGAGTGTCATAGCCCTTATCGCCTCCCATCGTCACCCTCCGGCTGCCCGCCCGCAAGGTGGGCTAGAGGCACTAGTAGTACTTGATGGTCTGCTTATTAGCCTGCACGTTTTGTCAGGGGTCTAGTTCTTTTCGACAATCGCGTTCCATAAAAGTTTATGAAGAGAATGGAAGTTCTTCGGCTAAGTTATACTTTGATCCTGGATGCCTAAATTGTAGAATAGCGCGACACACAATCTGCTAGACAAGTATTTGCAATGAAGAAAACAACACCGGCCTATTATAAAAGTCTTTCCTTACAGAATTTTCGTGGATTCAAGAAAACGGATCAGATACCTCTCGCACCTCTGACTTTTCTGGTTGGGCCAAATAGCTCCGGGAAATCATCCATCTGTGATTCTCTTCTTTTTCTGAGCCAAAGCGATGTTTTACTGACCGATGAGCCCCCTCTGGTCCCCAAGTGGATTGGTTCATGGGTGGACCTTGGTACTTTCAAGGATACAGTCTTTAGACATAACACTTCACTAACCATCTGCATTGCTGCAGAGGTGTCCCTTGACTGGAGTAGCAGCAGGTACGACCTACTTCATTCAAGTCGACAACCTGTAAAGTTTGAGTTCCATATCCGAGCCTCTCAGGATGATCCAGTTGGAAATATTACGTTGATTCGCATCATAGACAGCTCTTCAAATGAGCAGGTGACCATACGTTTTCAGACGGGGCCTCCACCAAAGGTCAAGATGGAATATCTAAACAGGACTTATGAGAAATCTCTCGATCGGCGAATATCTGGTAAAGGATACCCTTTGGCCGATTTGAGTCTCGTAATAGAAAAAGCTATTAAGGATGCGACCAAAGACAAACGTACTACCCTATTAAGTGGACGCCAAGCCCCCTTGCGCCGAATCATCAGCTGCATGCGTTCCAACGAGGTTTTTGGTGCATTTACTGAAGGCACTCAGCGGGTGAGTTCTGGCCGTGCGGCACCTCAGCGATGGTTTTTGCGTACGAACCCGGACGAACTATTGCCCAACTCCGCCAGGAAGACATTCAACGGGGTGTATCCAACAATGCTGGAGTCTGTTGATAGAAGTGATATGGCACACGGATCTAAGAAGATTTCTCGCGAGCACAGAGGCAAGCTTAATAAGATTCTCAAGGCGCTGAATATTGCAACTAATATAACGGCATCCCACCTGACCCCATATCATTCAGTGATTGATATTAAGGACAATCAAACCAGAGTGAAATCCAACCTAATGGATGTCGGATACGGTGCTTCACAGGTTATTCCCGTAATTGCTGCGTGCCTAAGCACCCGTGGCGGCCCTCTCTTTATTGAACAACCGGAAATACATCTCCATCCCAAAGCCCAAGGAACTATCGCAGAACTACTGTGTGAAACGAGCTTCACACGCCAAGTCTTGGTTGAGACGCACTCAGTGCACATGATAAATCGAGCCCGCTTAAGAGTCGCTCAGGGACTTCTCGATCATAGTAATGTAATGATCCTTTTTGTTGATAGAGGACCGGGTGGTTCTCGCGTGCATACAATTCCCCTGAATAAGAACGGGGATTTCGGCGCTGCATGGCCTGGGGGGTTCTTTGATGAGCGCTATGAAGATACTATTGCTCTGCTTCAGCTCAAGAGTCAGTGAAAGGAACATTACGTGCAGGTGGTAATCGATTCGGTATCAATGAAGGCCCTAACACGACAACCTAAACTTAGCAGCAGGTCCAAGCCCTCCAAGTCAACATACGGCACATCGTTAGACAGATCGATGAGCCGCGGTCGACTCGTGGTCGTGTTAGATTCCCCAGGCGGAATACTCAGTGAGTGGCTTAGAACTTGCGACCCTGAATTCATCAAGGTTCTGGTGACTCGATGGGAAGAGCTTCGCGGAATAATATTTATGAAGAATCCACCATCGCTAAATCATGCAGTTTCTAGGCGTCTCAGAGGCTTAGGATTCGGTAATGACACCATTGATAAATTAATCCTTAGATTAGCAGTAATAACAAAAGATAAAGTTGTGGTTTCAGACGATAGTGATTTCTGGGATCCCACAAGGCCCCAAAATGATTCGCGAGTAAAAGGAAATCCCAATGCCCCGGTAGCCCGGCTTTGTAAAAAAGAATTAGGAGTCACAATTCTTCTGCTAAAAATGCTGATGGATGGACTCAATGAGTTTGTTCCTTCCTAAGAATTCTCCAGCGCAACCACAAATTGATGCGGCACGTACTTGAGAGAGGCAAGCCAGACTAAGCCAGCGCTGAATTGTGTATTAATCTCCGAACAAAGGAGGCTCCATCCATTGTTAATTCCGAAGAACGGTAGAGAGTCTGAACTGTCCTGATTTGCTCTTCAATCTCAGCAATTCTTCCTCGAAGGTATATCAGCTGCGCAGCAGGGTAGCTGTCGATAGACAACAAATATTCGAGAAACCGGTCTATTACTCGAAAAACATACAAAGCATGCAGAACACCTCCTAGGTTCCTATACCCTCCTCGCCAAGGTGAATATGTCTTCTTTGATGTCTCAATAACAAGGGGCACAACTCCATCAATAAGCGTCAACTGAAGGTGCATGGCTTCATGCACGATCGCTTCAGCGATCCGCAATTCCTTGGTTAGACTTCGGTTCTCGGGGACTGAAACGAATATCGAAAACGGTATATGTGGTTCACTGAAGCTCACGTCATAATCGTCATCCTGTGGCTTGATTAGATGAACAGAGCTGACGAGGGCGGCCACCGTCGCGTGAAGATTAGGAACTCGCTTTATGAGATTCATAGCGTATTCAATGCAGCCTAGGAGATTTGCACTAGTAATCTCCTTTGCAGTGTAGAACTCAATTCCAGCGTCTTTGTAGTAACTGACAAGACCCTCATCAATAACCTCTACGGCCAACGAGGTAGATAAATGACCCACCAAATTACGGTGGGCATGGACACTCCTTGCGATTACCCTAGACGTTCCATAGTTGAAGGGTGAAAGGCCACTCTCTTTATACAGATCACGCCAACCCGTTTTCACCAGATCGGCGGTTAGGTCGGGTAGCCAGGGACATTCGTCCGCATTCGCCAACGCAGACTTAATTCGTTCGACTAGGTCAGTACGGTCACTCATTGCTGTAGAACGAGTATACGAGTGTGAAGCGTTCGCCGTGGTGGATTGTCGACACTGCGTGATGCGAGTTTGGTGTAATCGCCAATCCAACTACACTGTTGTGGGCGGGGCGAAAGATCTTATGCACATCGGAGGAATCTGGACTGTTGAAGAGCAGAAGAAACCCACCGCCCTCGTCGGTCCAATCCCGATTCAACTGGATCAAGAGCCTGTGAGTTTCCTGTCCCGGTATGAAGTCATTATGAATTCGGATTCGCTGACCAGGAACGAGCTTATGAGCCGTCAGATCGATTCGATTGCTCATAGTGGTCCGAAACAAATGCTCAGTTCTTGCCTTCAATTCGGTTAGAAAGAAATCCTCTTTCAGAAACGATAAGCGCGTAGGTAGCTCAGCATCAGCAGCGCTGAATTCGTACTGCTCGTAGAAGTTGGTTTCGACCAACTTCCATGGTGCTTCGAACTCGAGCCAGTTAAGAATGTCTTCGCTAACGTCTTGAGTGAAAGCTCGCGGCGAAACGAAGTATGTAAATGGCTTGAAAAAAGTCTGAGGGGAAGACAGTTGTAGTTCCTTGGAAATTTGCATAATCAAGCCGCAGGCAGGTACTTGCGAATGTGACCGATCAATAATTTCTGGTCGGCACAATAGACCGACGGATTGTCATACCCGTTGTCGTCGCGCCAACGATTCAGAGTCATGCCACCTCCACATATCCGCAATTCAGCGCACGAAAGACAGGTCGCTGAACTCGGACGTTGCAGCGAATGGTACATAGCGAACTCAGATGAGTTGAGCACTTCAGTTAGTGTATGCGTATGCACTGACCACTTCTGTGAGAAACGATCTGCACCATTGAAAGAACTTTTCAAGGTATCGTTCTTGGTTATTGATCCGTCGGTATCGATGATAAGCACTCCGTAGTTAGTAAGGCCCACTCCATCCTTCGTACCGGTGCCGCCGAGGGCTAACTTGATTAGGTCATCGAGGAAACGAATGCGGATTGGCTGCCGGTCGGCAAGATAGACATCAAGTAACGTTGAAAGCCACTCGCCGTACTCGGTAGATTCAGTTGATTTCTTGCCGAAGGGCAGCTTCGAATGGTTTCCATCCCTATAGATGAAATCAACGCTCGGAGCGTCGAGTTCCTTGAAGAAACTGTACACTTCACTAGGTTCTGATTCAGGATCAATAACGGCGAGCAACCCGGAAAATAAAAACTCAGAATCACGATGTTTTCGTAACCGATCAATGCCTTCGAGAACCTTGTAGTAAGTGCCTTGTCCGTCATGTCCAACTCGATTTCTATCGTTGACATGTCGTGGACCATCGATACTCACGGACACAGTCGTGCGGGTTTCGGAGCATAGATCAAGAATCTCATCGCTGATTAGTATGCCGTTGGTTTGAAGGCTAAAGGCTGCCTCAGCGGGTAGCGAGTTACGGATGATCGAAATCAGTCGTCGTAGCTTCTCAGGACCGAGAAGAAGTGGTTCACCTCCGTGAAGCACAACAGCGAAAGGTCGATCTTGGACTCGGGTTAGCTCACTGAGAGCACGGGCGATAGCTTCAGTGGTTTCATCGGAAATCTGGGAAGGCATGCCCATCCAACCGCTGTCACCCATGTTGTAGACATAACAATAGCTACAATTGATATTGCAGCGACTGGCTACCTTGATCAGAACTGTATCGAGTTGTATCACGAACCGCTCCGCCTCGGACTGAACTAACGGGAACGGTTGTGCCGATTATGCAGGCGGTTGTATGCGTGCGCCGTAAACTCTTCCTCGTTTCGCACTTCCTCAATTAGGCGAGCAAGAGTCGGGCTGGAGACATCGTCAATCTCTGCATCTGGCAATTCAACGGTTACCGTCCGTGACTCCACGCTCTGAATTTGATCCTCTACGTTCAATTCAGTGTACCTCCAAGTACCGACAGCTTGAGACTTGTTCTGTAGGATGCTCATCATATCCACAACGGAAGTTTGGAGCAAGCGGCGGCCCCTCGTTTCCCTGCCGGCTATTGAAGCCTACGATTACAATGGCTGCTGCTCACTTTTGCTCGGGGAACTTGAAACCGATATATGTTCCGGAGCTGATACCCATCAACCCCAACATGATTGATCGAATGACCGCGACGACGTACCCTTGATTCATCTTGCTGGAAAGGAAGAACCCAATGAGAACACAGGAGGAAAAAGGAATTGTTTTCCGCGCGCTTCACGAACGCGACACCGCTTTCATTATTCCGAATCCGTGGGACATCGGCACCGCGAGGCTGCTTGCCCATTCGGGCTTTGAAGCTTTGGCAACCACGAGCGCCGGATACGCTTTTTCTATTGGCCGGCGCGACAACACGGTGGGCCGCGAGAAGATGATCGCTCACATTCGAGATATTGTGTCAGCGACCGGCCTGCCCGTGAGCGCCGATCTCGAAAACGGGTTCGGGGACGATCCGGAAACCGCCGCAGAAACCATCAGGCTAGGCGCAGAGGCGGGACTGGTCGGCGGTTCGATTGAAGATTCGACGACGACTCGAGACGACCCTATCTATGAACTCGAGCACGCCGCCGAGCGCGTGCGCGCCGCGGCGGAAGTAGTCCGCTCGCTCGGATTCCCCTTCATGTTAACTGCGCGCGCGGAGAATTATCTATTCGGGCGGCGTGATCTCGATAACACAATCAAGCGGCTTCAGGCGTACCAGGAAGCCGGCGCCAACGTGCTTTATGCGCCGGGGCTGTCCGAGAAGAATGAGATCTCCGCGGTTGTAAGCTCACTCGATCGCCCGGTGAATGTGTTGGCGGTCACCGGGCTGACTCTTGCTGAAATGTCGGAGCTTGGCGTCAAACGCATCAGCGTCGGCAGCGGGCTCACGCGCGCGGCGCTGGGAGCTTTTTTGCGGGCCGCTCGCGAAATGAAAGAGCAAGGTACCTTCACTTTTGCGGACGAAGCCGTCAGCTTCAGGGACATCAGCCTGATGTTTGAGCCCTGATGTCGCTTTGGGAACCTTTGCGGACTTAGAATTCTCAACGGCGCGGAGAATTCTCAACGCAAAGACGCAAAGGACCGCAAAGAACGCAAAGGTGCTAGGGCCGGGCGCGGTCGGTCCAGCTCCAGGTAACACTGTACGCTTCGGCAAGCGAATCGAGGTTTGCCCGTAGCGCAGCCCAATCGCTCTCGGCTCGCGACGATAACTGGTGACGCGTCATGAAGTCATCGATGCGCGCCGCTCGATTGAGGACCTCTTCGACATCCGCCGAGGCGGTACGCTTATCACTGTAGCGGTGCTTGAGCCGTTCGGTCGCCTCGGTAAAGCCTTTCACAAAGTCATTAATTCTGTCTTCTGATTTTGTGTCGTCGAGACGGCTGTGATTCATTGCGTGCTTCAGACTGCCGCGAAAGGCTTCTGACTGTTTGTCGATGCGGCCGAGCAGGTCCTTCATCTCGTGCTCGGATAGCCTGTAAGCCTCTTGGGCGCGAACATTGCCGGCTAATCCGATCAAAAGAACCATCGCCGCGACAACTGTGATCTTCATTATCTTCATAACTCATCCCCTTTCTGCCGCAACGGTCTAGAGCCGGCGACAGTGAATAGTGCGTACACTTGCCTGTCTTGATTTAATCCGCTCTCCATTTCGAAGCGTCAGTTACCGCGCCGTCTTACAACGCGGAAGGATCAACATCGCAATAACCATTCCGCCCTGGTGCGTTTGAATTCAACGGCGTGGTAGCGCAATCTTATGGCTTATGTCCGTGCGCGCTGACGAGCTTCCGGAACCCGCCAAAGAAACGAATCGATTCTTCTTTACCGCGTTGCGACATCGCGACTTTCGGCTCTTGTGGTTAGGGCAGCTCATATCCGTAACCGGAACGCAGATGCAGTTCGTGGCGATCAACTGGCATGTCTATCTGCTCACGAAATCCCCGCTGGCGTTGGGGGGCGTGGGACTTGTGCGCATCCTGCCAATCATTTTCTGCTCGCTGGCCGGAGGCGTAGTTGCCGACGCCGTAGACAGAAAGCGACTGATGTTGGCTACGCAGGGCTCGATGTTGGTCTGCGCGGCGGTTCTTACGGTAATAACCGCTACAGGGCTGCAGAGTATTTGGCCGATCTACGCGCTGACCGCGATTGCTTCGGCGGCGCTCGCGTTTGACAATCCGGCGCGCCAGGCAATGTTGCCGGCGCTGGTGCCGGCCGAGGATTTCCCGAACGCGGTAAGTCTCGGAATAGTTGTTTTCAATTCGGCGATGATCGTAGGTCCGGCGCTCGCGGGAGTGCTATTGAGCATAAGGGGGCCCGCGTTTATCTATGGAATCAACGCGGCGTCGTTCGTTGCAGTCATCGTCGCCCTGCTGCTCATGCGAGCGAGCGGTCGCCCTCGCGCCGGACAACACGCCCCGCAGATAAGCCTGAGCGCGCTTAGCGAGGGGCTGCGCTTCGTTTGGCGCACTCCGATAATCGTGCAGACGATGACGCTTGATTTCATCGCGACTTTCTTCGCATCGGCGACGGCGCTCCTTCCAATCTTCGCCGCAGAGATTCTGAACGTCGGAGCGAAGGGACTCGGCTTTCTAGCAGCGGCGCCGGGGGCGGGATCGATTGTGACCGGGCTGTTGATGGCGAGGCTCGGTGTCAATCGCAAACAGGGGAAGATCGTTCTCGGCTCGGTGCTGTTTTACGGGGCGGCTACCGTCGCGTTTGGGTTATCCCGATGGTTCTGGCTATCGATGCTGATGCTTGCTGTCACGGGCGCGGCGGACACCGTGAGCACGGTGCTGCGTCAAACAATCCGTCAGCTGGTCACGCCCGATCATCTACGGGGCCGCATGACCTCGGTGAACATGATCTTCTTCATGGGCGGGCCGCAGCTTGGTGAGATGGAGGCGGGCGTGGTCGCACATCTGATTGGCGCTACTCTTTCAGTTGTGACCGGAGGGTTGGGATGCTTGCTGGCGGTCGCCTCCGCGAGCTTTTGGGCTAAAGAGCTTTGGCGATATGAGGGACATCCTTCGGCAAGAGATTAGAGCCTCACTTCTTGAGTCCGTCCAGAATCTTCTTGAATCCGGGTTCACCGCGAAGCGAATCAAGCTGACGATTGTTCTCGAGTTCGTTGATGTTTGAGAAGCCCTTCCTTACGGCATTGTTCAATGCTTCGATCGCCCGCCGCTTGTCGCCGGCGAGCGCGTACGCGCAAGCCAGGTTGTAGGAAACTCGCCAGTTGTCAGGCATTGCTTCAGCGTCGATCGCGAGATTCGCGGCGGCGGCATCATACTTTTTCGTCTGTATCAGGATCATCGATTGCTCGAATGACGCCGCGGTGTACTGGTGCAACACACGGCGAGCAAGCGAGCGTTCGGCTGAGTTGTCTTTTGCTTCTGATTTTCGCTTGAGATCCGATAGGATTTGCTTAAGGTCCAAAAGGAAGGGTTTCTGAGTCGATGGATCACTGCTCCACTTTTGGGCGTTCGCCCGCAGCCCGAAGATCTCGTTGACTCGCCGTTGCTGCTCCGTTTCCTGGTCGCGATCACGCGCCAGCGCCTGCTTAACGGCCTTGGAATCCCTTAATGATGCAATCCTAGTTTGGGCTTCAGCGATGTCTTTGAGGCCGTTGAAGCCGGCGGCCATAGCCGCGTACTCCTGATAAGCCTCGAATGTGCGCCCCGACGATTCGTACGCGATTGCGCGATTCTGCGCGGTTGCGAACAATCGATCGATAAATGAATTGTCGCGGGCGCGCCGGCCTGATTTCATGGCCTGCAGCTCGATCCATTCGATCGCACTTACACATGTTTCGCTCGGGGCCCACTCGTGGCTACCTTCGAATACCGCAACATGATGAACAATGCGAGCTTGCTCGAGAGTGCGATCGAGTTGTTTCATCTCCGGATAGTTGAAGTCATCCGTTCCGACCGTGCCGTAGTAAATGAACGGCAGGGAGGAGTTCACCTTCAGGCCTTCCGCGAAGCCCGCTCCGCAACCGATGACGCCGGCTATCTGCCCGTTGAAAAACATCGCAAGCGTTGTAGCCGCGCGTGCGCCGCCCGAGAAGCCCGCAAGATAAACTCGCTTGTCATCAATCGAAAACCTGGCGACGACGTCGCCGAGCATGGCCTTCGCGGCTTCTCCGGTAGGCGGCATCGGTCCGTTATGTGAGTTGTTTGAGCCGCAAACGATGAAGCCGTAACGTTCGGCAGCTTCCTTGAAGTGCTCTATCGGCAGGTTGCCGCGCGCGCCGGGATCAAATGCGGCAATCAGCGGCCATCTGCGAGCGTTGGAATAGCTCGACGGCAAATACAACGCATAAGTTTGTTCGGAGTTATTCTTACAGATTAGCCGTTCGGTTATGCGCCCAGGCGCAGGATCTTCGGACTTTGTTGATGGAACCTGCGCGGCGGAATCCAAAGGCGAGAAAGCAGAGGTCACCACGAGAACGAAAGTGGCAAGGCCGGAGCATGTAAATATGTTTCTCATCGTGCGAGGTCTCATTGAGTGAGCGGATGAATTATCCTCTCGAGCAGGTCCGGCTTTGAGATGTCGCGTTCGAGATGCGGAAAGCGTTCGCCGCTGTGGTAATCGAGTTTACAGGTCTTGACCATTTCACCGTTCTCGACCAGCAGCTCGATGGGTGCGGTGCTCGCCTTCGCAGCTCGCACGGCCTCTCTCAAACTCGGAGCGAGTACCGCGAGCTAGCGAATCTCGCCCATCATTCTCAATCTACCGCGCCTTGCCTTTTCTAGTATTCTGCTCCATTTCTCTCCGAAAATGTGAATGCCGTCACGACTTTCTACTACGACTAGCCGGTCTAAGACCTCGGTGGCTATCCGCGAGTTTCCGACAACACCTGATGCGGCGTCATGAGGATAACTATCTGGCTCGATCACATAGTATTCCGGCGAATGCCAAATACTCTGGTTCTCAAATTCATATGCCCGAAACTTGCCATTCCTAAGAAACCGTTGTCGCTCATCTTTTCGTGCAATCTCATATCCGAGTACGGAACGATATTCAGTCCAACCTCTCTCTCCGAGAGAAAGAGGGCTATGCTTATGCTTAGGAAGAGTGTTCCGATCATCAGCATCGAGCATCTCTTGTATGAGATCAGTTTTGTTCATACGTCGATGATACCATGCGCACCATAAATCGGTTCTTTCGCCTAACCAAAGGAACGAAAGTACGATTACCTTGCACTTGGATAGTGGCCTATTAGCGCGTTGCCAGCAAAGCAGACCTTTGCGTCCCTTGGGTCCTCCGCGGTTTCTCTTATCGGCGTTGGGGCTCAACCGCAGGGGACGCAGAGGACGCTGAGCAGGAAACGCGATTGTAAAAGTTATACCCCTACCAGAACTTGACAGTGATCGCATAAGTCGTATTATTGTTAATATAGATTAAATATTAATGAACCTGAAGGATATTTTTAATGCGTGAGATCGAGCGAGACGGTGTCGGGGTAATTCTGGATCGGTTTGTGGAGGGATTGTTCCGACTGATGCTCGATCATCACCGGGCGCACGTAGTCGAGATGGACCTGACCGTAGTGCAAGCCCAAACGCTGACCTTGCTTCACGGCGAACCTTTGCCCACCACGAGGCTTGCGTCTTCGCTTGGAATATCGGCCCCCGCAATGACTCAGCTTACGGATCGTCTGATTCGTAAGCATTTGATCGAACGACGGTCGGCGGACCGCGATCGCAGGACGGTGATCATCGAACTAACCGCGCAAGGCAAGCACGTAGTTGACCGATTTCGGAAGCGACGAAGCGAGGTTTTTACGGAAGCTCTGACGCGGCTGGAGGATCCGGATCGTGAGGAGGTGATTGACGCATTGAGCAAGGTCGTAGTCGCCCTCGAGGGTGGCCCTGGTCACAGAGCCATCCAGACCGACGAACCGGTTCGTTCTGAGTACTTAGAGAAGCAGACAGCGGCTCGGCCCGTTCAGGCATCAAAAAAGGTTGGAGAGAAAGCAACGAATCCGCCCGTGCGACGGATGAGAATTGAATGGGATTGAACAGATAGAGATCAGGAGGCTGTAAGCAAATGAAAAGAATCAACTCGAGAATTGCGTTCATTATCGCGACATTAGTGCTGGTGGCATCGGTGGCATTGGCCTCGCCGCCGACCGGCCAAAGCGCTTCGCTGGAAAGAGTTCGCAAGGAACTTGTGACGCTTCCGTACTACGGGGTCTTTGACAATCTGGAGTATCAAGTCGAAGGCAGCACCGTCACGTTGTACGGACAGGTGGTTAAGCCGATCACTCGGCAGGATGCCGAGCGCCGCGTCGCCAAGATTGAGGGTGTGGATCACGTAGTGAACAATATAGAAGTGCTACCGCTTTCCGGTTTTGACGACTCGATTCGCGCGCGAGCGTATCGAACCATTTTTCGGACAGGTAGCTTATATCGGTATGCGATGGGAGCAAATCCCTCGATCCACATCATCGTCAAGAACGGCAAGCTGACGCTCGAAGGCGTGGTGTCGAACCAGATGGACAGCCGGCTCGCAAACATGGCGGCGGGGAGCGTGTCCGGGGTGTTCTCGGTAACCAATAACTTGCGAATTGGGAGCAAGAGCTGAGTGCCGGGCAGAATTTTGAAACAACTTGGCAGCGTGTGCGTTTGAAAGGATCACGAAACATGCTGGTAGTGCCTGGAATTGATGAAGGACATACGAGTGACGAGCGGAACACGGCTTGTCACTCGTTTCTTATCAACTGTACTCTTGCCGTTAAGCGAATCAGGGAGGCTTAGAACAGAGATGGAAATGAATATTGGGAATATCAGGAAGAGATTTGGATCGGGCGGCGCAAGGACCTTCGCGCTTGCGATTGCTTTAGCGGTGGCTGGATGCGTCGGGTTTGAGCTGCATGGGAACGCTCTTGCGCAGCAGACACAACCCCAGTTGCCATCGCCGCAGGATCTTTCACGCACGTTCATAAACGTGGCGAAACAAATCAAGCCGGCGGTCGTCAACATAGATGTGGTCGAAAAGACGAAGCGTGCGGCCATGCGATTGCCGGAGGGCTTTCCCCAAATCCCGGGCTATGGCGACACGCCGCGGCGTCAAAAGGGAACAGGGTCTGGTGTCGTAATTAGCTCGGACGGCTACATACTCACCAACAACCACGTTGCTGGAGACGCGGAGCAGATCAACGTGAAGTTGTTCGATGGACGCGAGTTCAAAGCGAAGCTTGTGGGCAAAGATAACGAGACCGATCTCGCGGTCGTAAAGATCGATGCGCAGAACTTGTCCTTCGCAAGGCTCGGTAATTCCGATAGCCTCGAGCAAGGTGAGTGGGTGATCGCGCTTGGCAGCCCGTTCGGTCTTCAGCAGACCATGACTGCCGGAATCATCTCGGCGACCGGCCGCGATCTCGGCGCCGGAGCCGGCCAGTTTACCAACTACATTCAAACTGATGCGTCGATTAATCCGGGGAACTCAGGCGGCCCGCTTATCAACATGCAAGGCGAAGTAATCGGCATCAACACTCTGATTTTTTCACAAACCGGGACGAGTTCCGGCGTTGGCTTCGCGATTCCGTCTAACCTCGCGACTAAGGTTTACGCCCAGCTCATCAAGAGCGGAAAGGTGACTCGCGCTTACCTGGGCGTCTTTCTGCAGCCTGTCTCGCCGTCGCTCGCCAGAACAGTAGGTTATTCTGGAACGGATGGCGCGGTGGTCAATGATCTCTCTAAAGATGACAGTCCAGCCGCGAGAGCAGGACTTCGCAGCGGTGACGTTATTATCGAGTTTGACGGTAAGCGCGTCACGACGCCAAAGCAGTTGACCGAGATTGTCGCCGACGCGCCGGTTGGTAAGTCCAGTGTCGTGAAGTATGTGCGCGACGGTAAGGTCGAAACCGCTACGATTAGTCTTGGTGAGCGTCCGCCGAAGGGCGGTGAAGATGAACAAGTGGATCAAAACGAGCCGGAAGAGCAAGGCGGAAAGCTTGGCGCTTCCGTGTCGAACGTCACCCCGGAACTTGCGCGGCAGTTGAAGCTCAAGCTCCTTACCGGCGTGGTCGTTCAAAGTGTCCAAGCGGATAGTCCGGCTGGGGATGCCGGGTTGCAACGTGGTGATGTCATTCACAGAATGAACCGGGTGCCGGTCACTAATCGACAGGATTTCTTCAGGGCACTGGCATCGCTCAAGGGCGATAAAGAGTTGACCCTTCAGGTCGAGCGAAACGGGCAGTTGCAGTTCGTCGCTGTAACGCTGGAGTAAGCGAGATCATAACTTTCAAAGACTTCGACGGCGGTCAAGAAATTGGCCGCCTTCTTTTTTCCCAGGCAGCCTCATCACCCTCCCTGTCATGAGGCAAAGCTCCTCTCGTATAATCGCGCGATGAGAATTCAACTTGCTTTCGGTCACCGCGCGATCCTGTCCGTGTTGCTGCTGGCCGCGATCAGTCTTCAGTCGGTCGCTCAACTGCCAAATAGAGATTCATCCAATTTGTATTCCGCCCGACTGTTGGCGGAAATGAAACAACTGCGTGATGCCGCGCTGTCGAGTGACTACGCATACGTACAACTTGCTCATCTATGCAACAACATTGGTCCGCGGTTGAGTGGGTCGCCGCAAGCTCAGCAGGCAGTTCAATACGTCGCAGGCGAAATGCGCAGGCTGGGCCTCGAGGTTAAGCTCGAGAGAGTCATGGTGCCGCATTGGGTCCGCGGCACCGAGACAGCTGAGTTGATTAGGTTCGACGGGCAAGCACCTGGCACGACGCAGAAGGTGGTGTTGACCGCGTTGGGCGGAAGCGTCGCAACCCATGCTGAGGGGCTCAGCGCGGAAGTGATCGTGGTCAACAACTTTGATGAGCTTGGCTCGCTCGGTCGTGGGAGAATCGCCGGGAAGATCGTGATGTTCAACGCACGGTTCGATAAACAAATGGCGGCGCAGGGTTTCGGCCTCGACGCCTACGGGCAAGCGGTTGTTTATCGCGGCGCTGGACCCAGCGAGGCGGCTCGGCTTGGAGCGCTCGCTGCTCTAGTGCGGTCAGTCGGAGGCGCGGATTATCGCCTGCCGCACACGGGCGCATTTGGTTATGCAGAGGATGCGCCAAAGATTCCCGCGGCGGCGGTGTCGGCTGAAGATGCTGACTTGATCGCCTATCTGACAGCCCAAGGTCCGGTGCGGATGCATCTCACGCTTACGCCCCAAACTCTGCCTGATGTCGAAAGCTACAATGTAGTCGCCGACATCAAGGGCAGCGAGCACCCTGAGCAGGTAATCATCGTCTCCGGGCATCTGGATTCGTGGGATCTTGGCACCGGCGCGATCGATGACGGCGCCGGAGTCGCAGTCGCAATGCAAGTTGCTCAGTTGCTCAGGAAGTCAGGACTGAAGCCCAGGCGCACAATTCGCGTGATCGCGTGGATGAACGAGGAGAATGGATTGATGGGCGGAAGGACTTACGCGGAAGTTCACAAAGCGGACATTGCCAATCATGTTGCCGCGATTGAGAGCGATCTCGGCGCAGGTCATCCCGTAGGATTTTCAGCCCACGTGAGCGCAAAAGCGTTGGAGATGCTGCGTCCCATCGCTTCGGTGCTTCAAACGCTGGGCGCCGGCATCGTAAACAGAAGTGAGCGCGCGGAAGGCGCGGACATCTCGCCGCTCGATGCCGCCGGAGTGCCGACATTCGGTCCTATCCAGGACAATCGGATCTACTTCAACTATCATCACACGGCGGCCGACACTCTGGATAAGGTTGTTCCCCGCGAGCTGGCCGAGAATGCCGCGGTGATGACGGTGCTGGCTTACGCGACAGCCAATTTGCCCGACGCGTTGCCGCGTCAGTGAACTCGGCAAACTATTCAGCTAGATTAGTCTCGCGAAGCACAGGACGGGTGCCAGGAATTGCAGGTTGAGCAGGATGGCTTGCCCCCGCCCGATTAACTCGCCAATGGAAACCGCGGGGGCAAGCCACCTTCCCAACCTGTGATTGTCCCGACCTAAGCCAACGGCGACCAGAGTATGTTATGAGCCTCACTTTATCGTCCGCCCGAATGGAAGACCTCGACACGCCGCGGGGACATCTCGCGTTCATACAATCTCAATGGCGTGACTTCGCTGCTTTCGCCTTTGAGAAGTTTCTCTCACAGGGCCGCGGCGCGGTCGTGGTTGATCTAAAGAGCGCGGAGAAGCTTGGTGACAATCTGCGAGTCCCAACGCATTACATAGCCGATCATAGCGAACCGCTGCGCAACCTAGGCGGATGGCCGAGCGATGAGATCGAAGAGATCGTTCAGACTTACAACCCGGAACAAGACGTTGTATTCCTGTTCCTCCGGCTCGATGGAGACGTGTTTCACTACAACGTGTCGGACGACGTATCTCCGCCTGAAGCTTACTCTGCAAAGCCGCTACGGGAAGACGAGCGCTTACCTTAGATTGAACTCGATCTCGACATTGCTGAGCCAGTACGAAACCTGTCTCCCATCTTTCACCGCCGGTCTGAATCGCATTTGATAGGCGGCACGCACTGCTTGTTCGCTCAACCCGTCGGGCAAGCCACGGGTTACTACGACTTGTCTTACGTCCCCCCTAGCGTCAACAAATACTCGTACTCGTACGACTCCCTGCACTTTGTTCTTACGAGCCTCTTCTGTGTAAAACGGACGGGGCGCATTCAACAGAACGGGCCGGGCGTCTACGATCGGCTGGTCGCCGCCTCCGCGAGGCCGAAGACTGAGATGAAATCCGCTGCCGCCGATGTTGCCATCATCGCCCTCACCGACTCCAGCACCGCGACCCGAACCCATCCCGCCTTTTGATCCCGAGCCCATCCCTCCATCAGAGCCCGGTCCCGAGGATGGGGCTAAGCCTGTTCCATCAGGCAATCCTGTTGGGGCGAAGTCGTCTCGATTGAATTTTATCCGAGGATCGACTTTGACAGTCTCGATCACAGCCAGCATCGGAGGGGTGAGTTGAGGCTCAGGGCTCGGCGCAATGATTTGGTTGGCTAGAGAGGGAATCGGCAAGGTACCGATGGAGGCCGGCGTCGGGGTCGCGCGACCGCCTCCGCCCCCGCCGCCGGGCGCGTCATCACCCTTAGGCATTTCGACTTTCGGCTCGTAAGACGGAAACGTCAGCATGACGAGCGGCAGCGGCGGGCTGACGGATCGAGTTCCGTGTTGAGCGTGCATCCAGAAGGCGATCATTGACACAAGCGCGATGGCATAGACTGAAATGGCTGTAGCGAGTCCCAATTGGAGAAGCGTCTTGCGGCGGCCTCCACCAAAATCCCTCCTTAGCGCGACCGCTACATACGCGCGAGGGTCTGCGCGGAATTCGCGTGAGGCTTCGCGCATCTCATCGAGTAGCCGCGAGATCACACACCTCTGTTCGAGCATCGACAAAAACGAAGCGTTGTTTTGCATGTCCTCTCTCCGTGTTCCCGGATGACCTGAGCACGGTTCGGGCATGCGCCGGGTAAGATATTTTTCGAGAGGTGTAAAACCTCTCTGCCATTCTGTTGTTGGTTCTAGAATGAAGGCGAAGTTCGAACTTGCAGTCGATTCGAATTGGGGAGGGAGAAACACATTTCGCGTCAGCGAGCTATTTCTTAAATGCGAGTCCGCAGTTGAGGCATTTGTTTGGATCCTTGATCAACAGGAAGAGCAGAGTGAGCAAACAGGTAAACGGGGCTCCGATGACAGCGACCAGGATTGCCCAGAGCGGCACGGTTCCCTTGACCACGTTCGTCGAGTTGCATCGAACGCAAGTCATCGGCGGCACGACTGAACGAGAGGAACGAGCCGGCGGTTGCGGAGGTGTTTGATAGTTCGGAGGCGGATAGTAAGTCGGCGCGGTGACGCCGGGCGCCGGCGGCGGCGGGACAGACGGAATGTAGCCTGAGTTTGGGTCGCGATTCTGTTGGGTCAACGGAGCGGAACAGTAGCGGCAATAGTTCGATCCATCGCGATTCTCCGCGCGGCACTGCGCACAGATCATAGTCGGTCTCCCTTGCCCCTGATGCAGCGGTGTCTTGCAGACTAATTCGTCAGACGCGTGGTGTCAATGAATGAAGAGTGAACCGTGATGCGTGATTCGTGATGCGTGATTCGTGATGCGAATCGCGAGTCACGAATCAACTCTTATCTCTCGAACAGACCGGCCATGTCCCATTTCCGCCGAGTATCTATTATCAGCTTTGCAATCTTCTGATTGACCTTCGCGAAGTATTCATCAGCTTTCGCCTGGTCGAATTTCACGTAACCTTGTCCTTCTTTGTACAAACCGATCGAAGAAGGCGCCGGATACGCTGAGTATGTGCCCGGTAATGCGTTGGGTGTCGCAAGGTCATTCGAATAGCGCTCCTTATGAACCAACTTTGGATCGATTGCCTGGACGAAAGCCGTTTCGTTCCAACCCGCGTGACCGCCGTCCTCGCCGAACACCGAAAGAGTCACATCCGAAGCGTAGCTCCACCAGTTGATCACCAGAGTGCGCACGTGCTTCTCCTGACCAATCTCGGTGGCGAGTTGATTCAGCACGGCGGTTTGTGGACCGCCATGCCCGTTAATCACTACGATGTTGCGAAAGCCGTTCTTCGCAAGCCCCAACAGCACATCTCTCACATAGGCGCGGTAGGCCGCCTCAGAAATCGAAAACGCTCCGGGATAAGCGTCCATGCTTCCGGTGATGCCATAAGGAATAATGGGGGCGATCATGGCGTTGACTTCACGCGCGATTTTTCGCGCTATGCCGATGGGCGCGGTAATGTCGGCGCCGTTGTTGATGACGCCGTGCGGTTCCAGCGTGCCAGTCGGCAGAATCACTGTGTTGATTTTGGAAGGAACAACCTCTTTGAACTCCATCCAGTTGATGTCGCTCATGTCGCGAGTAGAAGCCAGGTCTTGAGTCTGGGCGCGGGCTTCTGAATGCGATGACAGGATGACCGCCAGTCCAGCGAGCGCGATCCAAGTGCGTATCATTACATCGTCCTCCTTTGGGTGTGATCCGGTTTCGGCGGGCCACATGGAGGGGCGGCCTCCGTGGCCGCCCCTCCATGCACGGCCTTTGCTATGGTTCGAAGATGTCGCTCAGCAATTTCGCGAGTCGAAGCCCGCTGCTTTTTAGCTGAGATTCCACGATCGGCAAATTGCTGTCGTTGTAATCCTGACCGAGGTGGTATCTGTGATGGACCTCTGCTCCTTTGCACACCTGAGCATCATACTTGCCGCACTCTTTCTTGTTGTCCGCCACCTTCACCTGGCACACCGCGTCGCCGGCGATTGGTTTGGGGAGCTTGTAGCTGTGAGCTACGGCAAGATCGAAAGCCTCGTTTGCCCAATCGATTGCGCTTCCTTTTTGAATTCCGGAAATCTTCTGAGGATCGATCGCGCCGTTGAGCGAGTCAGCATAAGTCACATCATCTTTGTTCTTCGTTGAGATCATACCGTCGTCCCACACGGAATGGAGATTAAGGCATCCATACGTGTACGATTCCTGGCCGAGCCATGTGACGAGCTTGAGATTGCCTCCCTGATCGCCGTTCTCAGTTATCTGACCGTTGTTTTCTTTGTTGGCGGCGTCACGATCGTGATCCTTCGCGGTGTGCAGGGGTTGGTGCAGATCGCCCACGAAATGCACGATGAACTTCAGGGCTATGGCGCGCGCGGCGGGGGCCTTCGACTGATCGGCGAGAATGCCCCGGTATTTCGCAATCGCCTGAACAATGCAATCCCCATTTTTGCAATCGCGGCTTTCGATGTAATGCCTCTCCGCCTTTGCTACGTAGATGGGGATGTTGACGAAGTGAAATGGCCCGGTGTTGCCGTATTGGCTATCGCCTCTGACATCGTCGGCCCATGGAGCGATGCACGCCATCTTATCTTCGAGGCTGGTCTTGTCTGCGCAGTGACCGCGATCGTCAGGGTCTGACTTTAGCAGATCGAGGATGGCCGTTTGAGTTTTCTGAGATAGATGTTTTGTTGCGATGCGCGCGACGATGCTGTGACCTTTCCGGCCCCATGCTGCCGCCGGTGCGGGCAGCAAGCTTATCAAGCAGCACGTTCCCGCCAAACACGTGATCAGCTTTCTGGCGTATCTGTGAGCCATTTGGTTGGTTCCTCCTTTTAGCGAAGTACCGTAGACTCTCCGGTCTCGCGGGTGACACATGCTCGTGTAATCTTCGTAGACAGATTCAACCGCAGACCGGACAGTCTGCGCTACGGAAGGTTCGATTTATCACACTCGCATGAGGGCGTCAATCTACGGAACGTTCGACCTGAGCGATCAAAACACGGGCTCGGCCAGCTTTCCAAGCATCACCGCCGAAGCCTTCTCGACATCGGCGTGCAACGAATTGCCGTGGGCGTCCATTGTCACGATGGCTGGAAAGTCCTTCACTCGCAGGTGCCACAGCGCTTCGGGAATTCCGAACTCGAGCAGGTTTACATCGAGGACCGTCTCAATGCAGCGCGCGTAATACTGGGCCGCGCCGCCTATCGCGTTCAGATACACCGCGCCTGCTTCCTGCATCGCGTCGAGCGTGCGTTTACCCATGCCGCCTTTGCCGATCACCGCCCGGATGCCGAAGCGCTTGATGATATCGCCCTGGTAAGGCTCTTCGCGAATGCTGGTCGTCGGGCCCGCTGCAGTGATCCGGTAGCTTCCATTGTCTTTCATGACCACTGGTCCGCAGTGATAAAGCACCGAGTTACGCAAATCAACCGGCGAGTCATGCTTCATGAGATATGAGTGTACCGCGTCGCGGCCGGTGAACATTTCTCCAGAGATCATAACGACGTCACCAACTTTGAGCGCGCGAATCTCGTCTTCATTGATGGGCGCGGCGAGCGGCTTTTCCTTTCCGGTCAGCTTGAAGCCCTCGCCTGCGGACATTCGTTTCTCCGTTTTATGCTCATCGCGATAGAGCCAGCGCTTGATCTCCCCGGTGTTCGCATCGAGCACGACGCCCAGACGGCGAAACGCCCAGCAGTCATACGCGACGGACACAAAGAAGCTCGCCGGCAGCCGGTTGAGAGCGCCGATCTTGCAACCGATCAGCGTGACACCGCCTCCGAATCCCATCGTTCCTATGTTCAAAGTGTTCGCAGCGTTCATTACATAATCTTCAAGAGCGGCGAGCTGCGGATCAGGGTTTGTATCGCCGAGGATCCGGAAGAGCTGCTCCTTGGCGTGGCCGTAACCTGAAGTTCGGTCGCCTCCAATGCAAACGCCAATCGCGCCGGCGCTGCAGCCCTGCCCCTGGGCCTGCCACACCGCGTGCATAATACACTTTCGCACTCCGTCCAGATCGCGGCCGGCTCGCCCGAGATGCGGAAGCTCGATCGGCACCGAGTATTGAATGTTCTTGTTTTCGCATCCGCCGCCCTTGAGCAGCAGCTTCACTTCTATTTCGCCGTCATTTTCCCATTGATCGAAATGTAGAACAGGCGTGCCAGGCCCGAGGTTGTCTCCTGAGTTAGCGCCGGTGATCGAGTCAACGGAATTAGGGCGAAGCTTGCCGCGGCGCGTTGCTTCGGCGATCGCTTCGCGAATCTCACGCTTCATTGCAATCTGATTCGCGCCCACCGGAGTCTTAATCTCGAAAGTCGGCATGCCGGTGTCCTGGCAAATCGGGCCTTCGTTGTCGCAGGCCATGTCAATGTTTGTGGCTATCACTGCCAGCGCGATCCCGGCGCTTGTAGCCGGATTCTCTTCCGCGACTGCTTCAGCCATCGCGTTGCGGACATCCGGAGGAAGGTTGGTTGAGGTCTCGGTGACCAGTTTGATGATGCTGTCTCTAAATGATTGCATGGTGCTTCTCCAACTGTCCGACAAACTTCAGTTTGTCGTTGGTCCCAGATGCGGTGTGCGACCGAGTCTTCGACAAACTAAAGTTTGTCGGACGGCGAAGCCAAAAGGCGAGTCTATCCCCTCTCGCCGCGAATAAAAAGGGAGGCCCTGGGCCTCCCTTTCGTACACCTTTCCGTTTTGTGACGACCCGATCAGTACTTCAGCACGACGGTCAGGAACGTGAACAGCACGAGGGTCTCAATCAGAGCCAGGCCCAGCAGTAGCATCGTGAAGATGCGGCCTCCCGCGCCCGGATTGCGAGCGGTGCCCTCGCAAGCTGCGGCAATCGCGCGGCCGTCGCCAAGCGCTCCGCCCAGGGCTGCGATTCCAACTGCGAACGAGCCCATCGCCGGGAAGAACCAGGAATTGCCGGTCGCGTGATCGGCAGCTCCGGTTGCACCCGGCGCCTGCGCCGCCGCGGTCGCGACGGTTATGAGCATTACCAGCGCCGACAGGACGAATAGTCTTAGTTTGATCATCATCTTTCTCCCGAGGTCCGAATCGACCTCAACGCCGAGTTGATCTCGGCGGCTTCGAGTCTCCAACGGCGAGTCACCGAAGAAGCTCAGTTCAACAAAGGAAAGAAATGAGTAGATTCGGCTCGAAATAATTTCCACGCGCCCGGTATACGCTTGCTCCCCTAATCAGCAAGGCTCCAGCAACGACGTGCGATCAACTACTATGAAAAGAGCCTCAGTCCATCATCCCTTCGGTTACGGTACATATGAAGCCACTCCAGATTTTGGATTTGGGATTTGCGATTTTGGATTGGAGACCTTCCTGAGGAGCGCAGCCAAATCCAAAAGCCAAATTCTAAAATCCAAAATTCTTTCAATGAGCCGCCGCTTCCTGAGCATGACCGTGTTCTTCAGTGTCGTGCTCTTCGTGCGGCACGGTCTCAGACAAATAGACCATTGAAAGCATTATGAATATGAAAGTCTGCACGAGTGATACGAACACACCCAGCACGATGGTGAATATCGGCACGATCGGCGCGATCAGGCCGAGAAACGCTCCGGCGATCTTTTGATCGGCATACATATTCACAAAGAGTCGGAGCGAGAGAGTTACCGGGCGGACGCTGTTCGACACGATCTCGACCACAAAGATCAACCAGCCCATCGCGAAGAGCAGCGCTCCAGTCAGTCCTCCGGTAAAGTGTTTAAGATAACGAATCCCCTGTTGTCGAAAGCCGCTGCCTATGAAGTATAGGAACGACGTGACGCCCAGCGCGCCGGTGACGTTTATGCTTTCAGTCGGCGCGCCGAGGCCGGGTATCTGCCCCATCAGATTGCCGATGAGAATGAACACCGCGAATGAGCCGATCACTGGAAGATACCGCCGCCCGTAAGGCCCTATGACCTGGTCGAGCAGTCCGCGAATCTGCTCGACAAGCACCTCGAGCATCTGTTGTCCCTTAGAAGGCCGATCGACGGACAGCTTGCCTCTCAACAGCATGACGCCGGCGACAACGATGACAAAGAGAAGGATTGCCCATACGACTTGCTCGGGAATCACCAATTCGCCTGGCGCTGGTTCGTGCCAGTGCGCGCCGAACAGTTTGAAGACAGCAGGCATGACGGCGCGCTCGATGCCGAGCACCATCGGGCCAAAGACGTGATTGACTTGCTCGACAATCCAAGGTTCGGCGGCGTGTTCGGCTGCTTCGCCGGCGTGCTCAACCGCGCCGGCCGCGGCTTCGTGTCCTTCCTGGAGTAGCGCTATTATCGCGGCTAACATCTATCGTCGTTCTCCCTTGTTGATAGCGAGTGTCTTGTATCCTACATAAGCGGCTTCGATCGCAACTGCCGCCGCCGGCGCCAGCAACCCCGCCAGTATCGCTATCGGATTAAAGTAACCAGTCCCGTTGGCGGCCCAGGCGACTGCGGCGATCACCAGCCATCGAACCACGAACTTTATCAACGTTCCGGGCGGCGCTTTTTCACCGCCGACAACCAGCACAGCTCGCAGCGATGAGTTCAACCATTTGTAGTTTAGCAAGGCGAGCGCGCCGCCCAAAACCACGCCCAGCATGAACTTCAAGTCCGCGAAAATCGCCGCCGCGACTACGGCCACCGCGACTACGGCGACGATGTTTCTCAAGACTCGCCGCTCGACGGCTTCGGGCGCGGTGAGAATCAACGCCGGATCGGCGTCGTTACTCTGGTTCTCGCTGGAATGGCTCCGCAGGTCGCCTTCATCGCTCATCTTTGAAGCCGCTGATTCTAGCAACGCGTTTGAGAGGTTGTCCAGCAAAGTGCCTTTTAAGACACCGCCGTCTTTTGAACAGTGGGGCAGTTTGATGTTCAGAGTTCAAGCTTTAGCTTGCTCATGCCGTTTGAATCCAAAACGCGCTACAGAGTAAGCTAATCTGCTAATCGATTAATAAACTCGACCGAGGCAAATAATGAATCCAACCGAACTCTATTCAACACTGAACCGCGAACTGGAAAACATCAGGGAGGCCAAGACCTTCAAGTATGAAGTGCCGCTTGAAAGCCAGCAGGGCGGCGAGGTCACAGTCGACGGCCATCAGGTCGTGATGCTTGCCTCCAACAACTATCTCGGGCTCTCCAATCACCCGCGGATCAAAGCTGCGGCCCATCGCGGGTTGGATGAGTGGGGCTACGGCATGGCGTCGGTGAGGTTTCTTTGCGGAACCGAGCCAATTCACTTTGAGCTCGAACAACGAATTGCGAAGTTTGTCGGTTGCGAATCTGCGATCCTCCATTCCTCATGCTTCGCGGCCAACGAAGCTTTCTTCACCGCGTTGTTGGCGAATGATTTCGGCCAGAGCGACTACCAGGACGTGATCTACAGCGATCAGCTCAACCACGCGAGCATCATCGACGGAGTTCGTCTTGCCCGCGCGGTCGCCAAGCAGACCGTCTCGCGTTTGTATCGCAACGGGGACGTCAATCACCTGCGGGAGATGCTGGAGGAAGATCGCGATAAGAACTATCGCATCAAGATTATCGCCACCGACGGGGTGTTCTCGATGGAAGGCTTGCTCGCGCCGCTTGCTGAGCTTCGCGGTCTGGCGACCGAACACAACGCGCTTTTGTTTGTAGACGAGTCGCATGCAACCGGAGCTTTGGGTAAAACCGGGCGAGGCGCTGTTGAAGAACTCGGCGTCTTTGGGCAAGTCGATGTGATCACGGGGACGTTTGGTAAAGCGCTTGGGGGAGCGTCGGGCGGCTTCATAGCAGGAAGCACGCCGTTGATCGAGTTCCTTCGTCAGAAGTCACGGCCTTACACATTTTCAAACACGATGCCGCCCTCGGTTGTCGTCGCTTCGATCGAGGCGATAACCATCATCGAGGAAGACCCGTCGATCGTGAACCAGCTTCGCGAGAATACGAACTACTTCCGCCGAAGAATCGTCGAGCTTGGATTCAAGATCATTGAAGGCCGGCACCCGATAGTTCCGGTGATGCTGGGAGAAGCGGCGATCGCCCAGGACATGAGCCAGGAATTGTTGAGAGAAGGCGTATACATCAAAGGCCTGTGGTATCCGGTGGTGCCGAAAGGAGAGGCGCGTTTGAGAGCGCAGATATCGGCTGCGCACACTCGAGAAGATCTGGATCGGGCGCTCGAGGCTTTTGATAAAGTGGGTAGAAGGCTTGGCGTGATTTGATCGGGCAGCGTAGGAGGTGAGCGAAATGGCGTCGGAATCTCTAGACAAAGTCGAGGCGTCTGCCGTAGTTGATCCGCGGAAGGCCGACGCACTATACAAGCCATTCCCTTCATTCTCAGAATGGGTAAGTTGCTCGGTGGACACCGTCCGCATTGAGCGTTACTTTGCCCAGCTAAACAAGCTGAGAGAACAGTCACCGGAGGCGCTCAAAAAAGGGCTAGAAATAGTGAAGCGAGTTGCGGCGGTAGATACCGGAGCAATTGAAGGGCTTTATGAAACAGACAGGGGCTTTACCTTCACGGTGGCTCTGCAAGCCGCGCATTGGGAGGCCGCGATCGCGGGAAAGGGAAAGAACGTACGCCAACTCTTCGAATCTCAGTTAAGCGCGTACGACTATGTGCTGGACTTCGCTACCGGCGAAGTCCCGGTTGCGGAGGCGTGGATTCGAAAACTTCACGCGGAAATATGTGGCTCGCAACAAACGTATCAGGTCTGGACTGAAATCGGCTTGCAAGAGCAGGAAATGCCTAAGGGTGAATACAAACGACTGCCTAACCATGTCATCCGAGCAGATGGAAAGATTCATCCTCACGCTCCCGTCGAGATGACTCCCGCTGAGATGCACCGACTCTGCGAGGAACTGCGTGGTGAGCCCTTTCTCGCAGCTCATCCAATCCTGCAGGCTGCATATTCCCATTATGCTTTGGTTGTGATTCATCCATTCGCTGACGGCAACGGTCGAGTTGCTCGAGCACTAGCTTCCGCCTACACCTACAGGGCCTGGTCGGTTCCAGTGTTGGTTATGGTGGACAATCGGACTGCCTATTTGTCCGCTTTAGCGGAAGCCGATGTGGGAAGTTATCAACAGTTCGTTGACGTCATTCTTGAAAGGACTCTCGATGCAATGCAACTCGTGGCCGTGAGTCTTCGCTCAGCAATGTTTCCGCAACTTGAAGACTCAGTTGATAGACTAACCCACGTCTATCTCACAAAAGGGGGCTACACTCAGGCGAGTGTAGACGCCGCCGGACATCAATTCTTCACGCTCTTTAAAGAGGAAATGACACGCGTCGCAAAGGGAGCGGCGGAAACCGGCCCATTTTCTTTTGCAAACTATGACTCGGGTGAAGTGAAGCGCGCCGAGAAGTCGGGTTACCGCTCCCCGGCTGCGCCCCAGAGCTGGTCGTTCAAGCTCACATCGTCGCCGCCGACGGTTTTCGAGAGGGAGGATAGTTTTACCCTCGAGGTACCAAACGATTGCGGCCGCGAAGACGAAATAATTATTAGATGGATCAATCGCGGTGAAGAACTTCAAGCGCGTGTGACAGAACTAACGCCAATTCCAACAACAGCTCTTCAAATGAGAATTTCGATCTGGGTTCGTGGAATTCTCGGCTGGACGATTGATCAATTGTCGAGGCATGCAGCCGAATTGCGGGGTTAGAGGGAACAAAGCGTTAGTTCAAGAAGGTCCGAAGTCGATTGAGTTCCCCGTTCGACTGCCGTCATCTCCAAATTGAAATTCAAAGATTTGAATTAGTGGCCGTTGTGGTTTGATCGCTTCGTAAGCGATCTCTCTAGAAACTTCCTCACTTTTCTTGTCGTTTAATCAGAGTCTATTCGTTCTGATATCAAGAAACCGACTTCAATGTCGGGTCTGAAGTGTGCCCGAACTAAACAATCCCTCGAGAAGGAGTACCTATGAAAGCGATTCACTTGTCACGTGGCACACTTGCCGCTCTGGTTCTGGTTCTGTTGGCCGCCGCAAACGGCTTTGCATCAAGCCGCACTGCTGGTCCCAAAAAAATCGAATTCACGACTGAATCCAAGGAAGCGAAGGACTACGTCGCACAGATCGTCAACCGGATCGAGACGTTTCAATTCGGTCCTGAGGTAAATGCGCTTGCGAAGAAATCCGTCGAGGCCGATCCGAAATTCGCGTTTGGTTATTACCTGCTGGCTACCACCGCCGCAACTCCCGAGGAAGCGAAGCAGAACAACGAGAAGGCCGTTGAGCTTGCCAAGAACGCTTCGGAAGGTGAGCGCCGCTACATTGAAGCCGTCCTGCTAACTCGCGCGCAGAAGCAGAATGAAGCGCTTCCGATTTTCGTCGACCTTGCGAGGCAGCATCCCGATGATCGAATGGTGCAGATGCTGCTCGGCCAGGTTTATTCCAATCTCGGAAAGCTCGACGAATCGAACGCGGCTTTTGAGCGAGCAAAGAAGATCGATGGCAGCACGCCGCGGGTCTACACGTTTCTTGGCAACAATGAATTGTTGAAGGGTAACTACGCGAAGGCTCGCGAGCTTTTCAACGCGTCGCTCGCAAAGCAGGTGAAGGGCAGCGCGCCGTTTGGACCCAACTACGGGATGGCCTTCTCGTACATCTATGCGGGTGACATCAAGTCCGCGGTAAAGACTCTCGAGGCTTACGCGGCCGACTATCAGACTTCGACCCAACAGCAGAACTTCCCCGCCGTGTTCATATGGAATTCAATCGCGCGATTGCATCTCGAGTACGGTAAGGCTGAAGACGCAATGAAGGCTTACGAAAAAGGCTACGCGACGATCCCGGACAGCAAACTCGACGAGATGCAGAAGAAGATCTGGCTCGGCAGGCTTCATCACGGCACCGCTCGGACACTTGCGAAGATGGGCAAGCAAGAAGAAGCCTGGAAAGAAGCGGACCTCATAAAGAAGATGATCGAAGACGGCGGCAAGGATGGCGAACAGTTCTGGCCGTCATATCACTACGTGACCGGGTATCTGAAGCTCGAAGCAGGCGACTTCACGAAGGCGGTCGAGGAACTGAAGCAGACCGACCTTACGGATCCGTTCCACAAATTGTTGCTTGCTCGGGCGTACGATAAGAGTGGCGATGCCGCGAGCGCTCAAAAGCTCTACAAAGAGATAACCGAGTTTAATCAGCTCACGCTCGAAAGGGCGCTGGCGTATCCGGAAGCGAAAAAGAAGCTCAAGGCTTGAGTAATAATCGATACTTAAGAAACTCTGGGCGGCCAAGCGGCCGCCCTTTTCCATTTGAAACTGCCTCGTTATTCGCAAGACGTAAGAGGATCAACACGGCGGCGGTTTATCCGTTGGTTCAACTGCGTGGTAATCTAGACTTTGATCGTGAAAAGAATTCTGAGTACCGCGTTCTTGATCGCCCTCGTCGCGGGCGTGTGCCTTCCCGCGCCTCAGACCTTTAGCGTGCAGTTCACTCAGTTTCAATTGGAAAACGGTTTGCGAGTCGTGCTTTCCGAGGACCATTGGGCGCCCGTCGTCGCGGTCGCGGTTTATTACGATGTGGGCTCGCGAAATGAAATGAAGGGACGCACCGGCTTCGCTCACCTTTTCGAACACATGATGTTTCAGGGCTCGGAGAACGTGCGTAAGGCTGAGCACTTCAAATACATCGAGAGCAACGGCGGCGTCCTGAACGCAAGCACTCACGCGGACTTCACCGACTTCTACGAGTTCCTCCCTTCGAATCAACTTGCTCTCGCATTGTGGCTGGAGAGCGATCGGATGCGGTCGTTGAAGATCACCGCCGCGAATCTGAAGAATCAAAAAGAAGCGGTGAAAGAAGAGAAGCGTCTCAGCTACGACAACCAGGCTTATTGGCCGGCCCTGTTGAAAATGGACGAGATGGTTTTCCGCAACTGGGCAAACGCGCATTCGACTATAGGCTCGATGCAGGACCTCAATGCCGCGACGGTCGCCGACGTAAGCAGGTTCTTCAATACTTATTACGCTCCTAACAATGCGGTCCTGGTGATTGCGGGGGATATCGACTCGAGCGAAGCCGAAGGCCTTGTGCGCAAGTACTTCAGCTCAATCCCCCGCCATAAGTCGCCGCCAAACGTTGACGTGTCGGAGCCGTTTCGCGTCACCGAACGCAAAGCCGTAATCAACGACTCTCATGCTCAGGTGCCCGCACTCACCCTTGCATGGAAGATTCCGCCGCGCAGATCGCCGGACTTCTACGCGATAGCGCTGCTCAAATCGATACTGTGTGACGGCGAGAGTGCCCGCCTTTATCAAAGACTCGTAAAAGAACGGGCCGTTTGTCTTGAAGTGCAGGGAACCCTTGAAGCGCGCCGCGGGCCGGGTCAAGTAGCGGTCTTCGCGATACGCAAGCCGGACGCAAAGGCAGATGATGTTCGGACAATTGTCGAAGCAGAAATTGCGCGCATCAAGGCTGAAGGTGTGAACGCCGATGAGCTGACGAAAGTGAAGAACCAGTTTCGGCTCGATCGGTTTCTCAGCGGATCCGAGGGGGAATATGCGAGTCTGCAGACCGCGCTCGGACGAGCGCTTGCGCTGGGGGAGTTTGCAATGTTCGACGGAGACCCGGCGCTGATCAATACTGATATCTCCAGCTATCTGGCGGTGACCGCCGAGCAAATACGCGATGTGGCTCGCAAGTACTTTGTGCCTGAGAACACTTCGATGCTCGATATTAGGGCGATTGCCGGCCAATCGCAGCCGCCGGAAGTACCGACCAGAATACGGTGATCGAACAATGAATCGATTAAAGCCAAGAGCGATTCTTATTCTTATCGGCGTAGCGTGTGTGTCTGCTTCGGCTGTCTTCGGGCTTACACAGCGAGGAACGCGGACGAAACAAACTGAGACATGGCGCAAGCTTCCTCCACAGTCCGAGGCTCCCCGTCCGTTCAAGCTTCCGGTTTCGCGCGAGATCAAGCTCGACAACGGGCTGACTCTTGTTTTGATTGAAGACCACCGCGCGCCGGTGGTGACGATCACAGTCGGCATACCGGTCGAGAGTAGCTCTTCGGGCAACATTTCGGATCTTACAAATGAGATGGCTCTCACAGAAGCAACCGCGGAACTGATCACCGAGGGCGCGGGCTCCAGAGGCAGCGAAGACGTTGCGAGAGAAGTCGAGACGCTTGGTGGAAGACTCTCTTCATCGGCCAACGATGATTACGCCTGGCTCGCAGTGTCCGTCGTAGCCGCAAACACCGAGCGAATGATGGACCTGCTTGGCGAAGTGCTTTTGCATCCGACATACCCCGAGAGCGAAGTTGCTCTGTACAAACGCAATCGAATTCAGAAATTAGTAGTCCAGCGCCAGGATCCCTCCTTCCTGGCGGGAGAACAGTTTGATCGAATCGTGTACGGGTCGCATCCATACGCGATCTCCGCTCCCACGCCCGCGTCGGTCGAGGCTCTGGATCGAGAGAAGATCGTGCGATTCTATGATTCGCGGTTCACGCCAAGCAGTTCTGTAACAGTGATCGCCGGCAACTTCGACCCTTCGAGGATCGAGCCAAAAGCGCGCGCAGTGCTTGGCGAGTGGAAAGCGCCGAGTAAACCACCCGCCGATGTGCCCGCTTCCAATAACGCCGGCTCAGCTAACGCCGGATCATCGGCCGCGCGTGTCTTTCTGGTCGATCGGCAAGGTTCCGCGCAAGCTGACTTTCGAATTGGAGGACTCGCGGTTCGGCGCGCACACCCCGACTACTTTCCATTGCTGGTTGCAAACGCGGTCCTCGGCGCAGGAACGAACTCGCGGCTCTTCCTGAACATACGAGAGCGCCAAGGGTACGCCTACGACGTCTACAGCTCCGTGGATGCGTTGAAGAAAGCCGGAACTTTCCTGGGCGCGGCCGAGTCTCGCACAGAGGTTACCGTCGCGGCCATCAAAGCGATGCTGGCGGAGTTCGACAGGCTTGGTGCAGAGAAGGTCCCAGCACAGGAGCTGCAGAACGCAAAGAACTACTTGAACGGGCTATTCTCGCTCTCGCTCTCGACGCAGGGAGGCGTGGCCGAGCGAACGCTTCAGACTTACATGTTCGAGCTTGGACGAGATTATCTGGAGAGGTATCGCTCACGCATCGAGGCGGTAACGGCGGATCAGGTCGAGCAGGTAGCCCGCAAATATCTGCGGACCGATCGGGTAACGATCGTGGTTGTAGGCGACGCCGCGAAGCTCAAAAAGGAATTGGCCTCGCTTGGTCCGGTGTCGGAAGTTTCTTAGTACTCTGCTGAAGACAAGCCAAAGAAGTGAAGCGGAGGGGACAGGACTCGAACCTGCAAGGGCTTTCGCCCGGCGGTTTTCAAGACCGCTTCCTTACCATTAGGGTACCCCTCCTATCGTGGTCGCAGATGAGTATAGGTCAGCCGCCGCGCGTATTTCAAGAACAGCCCTCTCGGCCGCGAGTGTTTCATGAACTGCATTCTCCCAGCATCGCAGCGCTGTTTGATTAGCCAAGGGGCAGCTCGATGGTTACTGGCTTGCCGGAAAGTCTTTGGATACGTTCGTCTCCGTTGTTGCGCTGATCGAGGGGTTCCAAGTCGCGGAGTAGAAGCCCCACTCAAAAAAATAACGGAAGAGAGACTCGGGCGAGTGTCCCTTCCGTTTTTTCTGCGTCCCTTCAACGGTTGTGTCCCTCAACCATTGAAGAAGAGGAGGTTATTTGACAGCCACAATCCAAATTCCCTCATGGTTGCCGAGTTGCGCGCACTATATCAAAGCTGCCTGGACCTTGGAATCACGGTTACCTTAAAAGCAAAGAAGAGTATCCTCAGATCCAGTAGACAAACTTTGGTTTCCACTTGCAGATAAACGTATAACTGTCTCAACTTAGAAGACGAGTGAATTCGCTTCCAAGCAGGCTATACCCTGAGAACCGGTAATGCTGATCTGACGGTTCGTTATCGAGCTCAGGCTTCGCAGACAGGCCCGTGATTTTCCCCGCCTGTCACGGAAAAGGTTTGAAAGTTCGGGCTTCTCGTTCTATCTTGTTTGCCTCATGCCGACACACGACGATGCCTGGGCCTTGCTCTGCGAATACACGAAAGGTGACTCCCTGCGAAAGCATGCGCTTGCAGTGGAAGCTGTGATGAGGGCGTACGCACGGCGCCTGGAAGAGGACGAGGAGAAGTGGGGAATCGCCGGCATGCTGCACGACTTTGATTACGAGATGTATCCAAATCCTCCCGATCATCCGATGAAGGGTTCTGAAATACTGCGAGAGCGGGGCTACAGTGAAGAAATTCGTCGCGCGATTCTCGGTCATGCAAACTACACCGGTGTTCCAAGGGACACAGTGCTCGCCCGCGGCCTTTATGCTTGCGACGAATTGACCGGGTTCGTGGTGGCCTGCGCGCTGGTGAGGCCCAACGGCATCTGGGACCTTGAATCAAAATCGGTGAAGAAGAAGCTGAAGGACAAGGCGTTCGCGCGAACGGTCAATCGCGATGAAGTGTACGAAGGAGCCGCAGAGCTGGGCATAGATCTCGGTGAGCACATCGATTTCATAATCGCCGCGCTTCGGGATGTTGCTTCCGAGGTCGGGCTCAAACCGCGGAACGACGATCCGGCCAAGCCCGGCACGACTGAACCAGACTGAATGGATGCAACGATGTTCGAATGGGTTCGAAGAAAACGAGCCAGTCGTCACCGGCACAGTCGTCACAGGCTTTTGGCCGCGACGATCATAATATGTGCCGGCACATCTTGCGTGGTTGAAATCACTTCCCGCGCAGCATCATTCGAATCTTCTGACTCGCGTTCGAAGCTGGTCAACGAAACCTTGAAGCGCGCTGAGGAATTGCGCCGCAGGTGGAGTCTCGACGCTGCGAACGCCGCATTTCGAGAGGCAGCGGATTTAGAGCCCGCAAATCTCGAAGCCTCACTGGGACTCGCCCGCGTCGCCCGCGCGAGGGTCGAGTATGCTCAGGCTATTGTCTTGCTCGACCACGCCGCAAGCCAGCATCCCGCATCGACGGAAGTGCTCGTAGAGTACGGTTCGGTATACCTTGCCGCCGAGGAACCCGAGCGCGCGCGAGGTTACTTCGAAACCGCGCTTCGAATCTCGCCTTCGAATGTTTCGGGGATCGTCGGGCTCGCGGGCGTTGATATGCTTGAAGGCAACTATGACAAGGCCGCGGTCAGCCTGCGGGACCTGCTGGTGCGCGAACCGAACAACACTTCTGCGCTCGCGATGCTTGCTCGCGTATTGCTCGAAAGTAGCCGGAATGTGGAAGCGGCCGAGGAAGCGCGGAGAGCCATGACGCTCGATCCGTACAACACCGACGCTCTTCACGCGTTGGCCTGTGTGAGGTCGATTGAGCGCAATGCCGACGAAGCGCGCTCTCTTGCGTGGCGGGTTGTGTCGCTCGACTCGTTCAATATCGGAGCGCGAAGATTGCTGTCCCAGTATGTCGACGGTCAGGCGGGTTATGACCAGAAAGTTTCTGAGGCGGCCAGGACTCATTACCAGCATGCGCGATCGCTCAAACAGAGAGGAGAATTCCTAAAGGCGATCCCGGAGTTTGAAGCGGCATTAGAGATTGAGCCTCGTTACTACCGGGCGTTAATCGGGCTGGGCGACCTGTGCCTTAGAGAAGGTAACTATGACCGTGCCGCCGCTGCTGCAAGGCTGGCAATAGCTGTTGATCCGGAGGGTTCATCGGGGCACCTGGAGTTGAGTTGTGCTTATCGCGGGTTGAACGAGCGAGCCCGAAGCGAAATTGGCGGTGCAAACTTCGCGGAGTCCTTTTACGCACAGCGAGCGCCGCCTGTCTACGCAAACACTCGCGAGATTTTCCCGGACTATGCCTCGCTGACGAGGCGGCAACAGGAAGTTATCGATTATGCAGTCGCACCTCTCAGTTCGTTTTTACAACGCCTCGCGCGGCACAAAGCTCGTCACTATTTACTCCCGCTGGATGAGCGCCCGAGCGACTTGTGGGGCTTTGCGGATGTAGCGGACGAGAAAACTTTTGATGGCCGTTACTACGCAAGCATTCGAGGCGTAGGAGGCCGAATAGCAGTCACCGGCATCGAGTACCTTGATCAGGCGGCGCGTGGCGGCTTCAACACAATCGCGCATGAGTTTGCTCATCAGGTTCACATCGCTGCTTTGAGCAAGTCTGAGGTGAAGACTATTCGGAACCTGTACGAGCACGCGCGGCGAGAGCGACGTACTCTGGATTACTATGCGGCGGCCAATGAGTACGAGTACTTTGCTCAGGGGTATGAAGCATTCATTTCGTTGCGCAAGCGGCCTTCCGCGGGAGTTACCGCTCGCCACACAAGTCAAGAGTTGCTCGCGAAAGATCCCGAATTGTACCGCTTGCTTATGAAGCTCTCCGGACGCCAGTGATACTCGACTTTAAGACGTTCGCGTTCAAGAGCAGCGTAGGGATTACTTTCTGCCAGCCGACTGCTTGCGCAGCTTTTCGATTGCTTCGCGTAGCTGGATTTGGCGTTCTTCGGGCAGGTTGGGGTTCTCTTTCAAAAAGGCCTTCAGATGATCGATCGCTTTGGAAGGTTCATGCTTCAACTCATACAGGTTTGCGAGGTAGATATGCGCGAGCCCCGGCTTTCCTATCTCATAGGCTCGCAAGAGATCTGATTCGGACGCCCGGTAATCACCGGTCATCATTTCCGCAAGCCCCAGAAACAAATACGGCGTGGAGGATTGTTTCTCGATTTCCAGGCTGCGGCGCAACGGAGCAATCGCGTCGGAGTATCTTTTTTGTTTTACCAGCATCATCCCAAGCCCAACGTATGCCTGTGCACGTTCAGGCTTCAATTCTATTGCTTTCTGATAAGCGGCGGCGGCTTCCTCATCACGGTTTAGTTTCGAATACTGCTCGGCTATTGCTACGTGCGCCGAATAGAATTGAGGATAAATGGCCAGCGCTTCACGAAGGTGCTTGACCGCATTTTCAGGTTTATCATTGCCCGCGTCTTTGACGCCTCTCTCGTACGCTTCGCGGGAACGAGCCGGAATATTAGGATCATGAGCTTCAACTGTGGTGACGGAGGCGGGCGGAACCGTTTTGCCGGACTTGAGACGCAACTGAATGTTCTGTGTAAACGTCTGGGGAGCTGATCCGTAAGCCGAAATCTCTGCGTTGACTCTTGTCGTCTCGAAAGTCTGGTCGTCCCCTTCTGCTGAGAGCCCATACATTCCGCGATGAAGGCCGGTAAACGAGAAGCGGCCGCTGAGGTCTGTGAAAGTTTCATACACTCGCATACCATTGAAGGTAAGCGTGATCTTAACCGAGTTCGCCGGTGCACTCCCGTTGGGAAAATGAACTTTGCCTTGAAGGGAGTGTTGTCCTTGAGCCAGAGACAAGACACCTAGAAACAAGATTGCGCCGCCGACCCCGGAGTTGAGCCTGACGCTTCGCTTTGACATAACACCTATCGTCTTGTTCGAGATGGATTGAAAAGGCAAAGTGGCCGGGACTTAGGCAAGCCCCGGCCTGAACAAAAGTTACATTTCCGGCGTCAGAAGCTGAAGCGGAATCCGAACTGACCCTGAAACGGAATACCGATCGGCTCTGAGAAACCCGTAGCTCCGAAGAAATTGATCGGCTTCTTGAAGTTTGGGCTGCCCTTGGTCCCGTCGAACGAATTGCCAAAGTTAGCGGTGTTGAACAGGTTGAACCCCTCGAAGAAGATACCGAGGGTCATGTGCTCTGTAAACTTGAAGTTCTTGGCCACTCTCAAGTTCACCTGTGCAAACTTGTCGCCCCTCTCGGTGAAGGGGGGCAGATGGTGCTGGTCATTGCCATCGCGAGACTCGCGATCGTTGAGGATGCCGTCACGATTGATGTCGCCTCCGGCGCCTGTGCTTGCATCGGGGAAAATGCTGAAGGGACGAGCCGAAGAAAGTTGGAGGATGGGTGAGAGCTGGAATCCCCACTTCAGATCGAAAACGCCCGATACTACGAACCGGTGACGCTCGTCTTCCCCGGTGTGGCCGAAGTTCTCAGCCGCATCAAATTTGTTGAACGGGTTCTGGGGCTGAACTCCGAAGTCCGAAATCTGGCCGAACCAGGCCAATGCGCGAGACAGCGTATAGTGAGCGTTCAACTGGAAGTGATTCGAGTACCTTTTTCGAAACGAAATCGTAAGGGCGTCATAACGAGAGCGCCCGTCAGACTGCGCCACTCGGATTCCACCGAACGGGGTTGCTGTACCGAAAGCGGCGGACAATTCGGCTGCATGAGCCGCAAAGGCAGCGGCTAAGAGCCTGGGCGGCGACGGGGATGTACGCTGCGCGTTGATCAGCGGTCCAATGCGCGGGTTCGCATCTATCTGCGTGAACTCGTGCAAGCCAAGTATGTGAATATAGTCGACCTCGACCGCCATATTCGTGCCGATCTCTTTGGCGAAGCCCGCGTTCCACTGTTGTGTGTACGGCGATTCGAAGCTTGGATCAATCAACCGTCCTCTTGTTCCCGACAGCGGATTGACAAGCGGGCGCGGGATTACTGGAGGTGGCGACGCCAGGCTGAGGCCATCCGCATCGTTAAAGAACGTCGCATAGATCTCCTTGTTCGCCTGCTGCACCGCAAACAGAGGCACGTTTAAAAACGACTGGTCGTAGTAGATGCCATAGCCTCCGCGCACGACCGAACGCCCGTTGCCAAAGATGTCATAGGCAAAGCCGAAGCGGGGCGAGAAGTTATTCTTGTCATCCTTGACGACTCTCGATCCCAGCGGATTCCCGATTATCTTGAGCGCCTTGATGACGCGGCTTCCTGCTGCCTGATGTTGCGAGTCAACGAACCCGATGTCCACGTCGTAGCGGATGCCTATGTTAAGGGTGAGACGCGGCGAGACTTTCCAATCGTCTTGCACGTACCATGCAAACTGCTTCGCGCCATTGACCAGATCGAAGCTCGGATCGCCTCCCGATAGAGCAATGTCACCAACTGAGCCGGGAGTGAGGAAGCCCTGTGGATAAAGCGCCTTGTTGGTTGCAATCTCTTGCGCCGTGTCAACGAAATCATATTCCGGCGCGGAGTTGAAAGCGAATATGCCACCAAGCACGGGTTCATACACAAAGTCGGCCCCAAACTTGAATCCATGATTGCCTCGGTTCCAGCTCAGGTCATCGCGAAACTGGTGCTTGCGCTGAAGAGTCTGCTGGGGAACGTTTCCGTTGCGGCCTACGTTGAGGCCGTCTGCGAAAGTCAGGTTTGCGAGATCAGTCGTTGCAAGAATCTGGTTATTGAAGGTCGACCACTGGTAGAGGAACTGATTGACAACTCGCGGGCTGACAGTCCAAGTCCACGAGCCGAGCAGGCTATGCAGATCATTGAGCTGCTTGTCGCCGCCCGACAAATCCGTGAACACCGTCAGGAAGCCCGCTTGATCGTTTATCGACTTGTTGTTCTGTTGACCGTACCGAACGGTGAATGCGTGATCGCTGTTTGGATGGTAGTCTCCCTTGATCTGGAATTGCGTGTCATCGTAGGGTTGCGGCAAGAGCCTGACGGCCTTGTAGCCCAGCGGTTCAAGAAATACGATTTGGTTAAAGATGGAACCGGGAACGATTGAGTTGCCGCGCTCACGAGTATGTTCAACGGCGCCAAACCAGAAGAGTTTGTCTTTGATGATCGGTCCGCCGATCGAGCCGCCGAATTGCTGGCGATTGAAGGGCGGCTTGATTATGTCACCCCCCTCGAACAGATTTGGGTTGGCGTCGGCAAGCAACTGCGGAGCGTTCGCGTTGAATCTGTCGTCGCGGAAGAACCCGAATACCGTCCCGCTCAACCGATTTGTTCCACTCTTCGTGACTACCGAGAGCAATGCGCCCCCGGAGCGGCCGTTGGCAGCAGAGAATCGCTGGGTCGAAAGCGCAAACTCTTGTATTCCTTCCATTGTGTAGTTCTGGAGGATGCCTCCCACCGCATTGTCTTTGTTGTCGCCGCCATCAACGGTTATGTTGAGATTGCGGCCAGTAGCGCCTCCGATTGAAAAGGTTCCTGTTCGCGCTTTGGTAGGATCGAAGGATGGCTCGAGAGTCGCACCGGGAATAAGCACTGCCAGGGATGCGAACGAGCGCCCATTGACTGGCAAGCTCTCCAACTGCTTTTGATTGATGACGCCGCTAACGTCCGTCTTGGTCGTCTCAACCAGCGCTCCGGCCTCTGCGGTTACCGTCACCTGTTCCGTAGAGCCCGCCGGCCTGAGGTCCGGATCGAGCGTAGTTCGCTGTAGAACGCTGACCGTGACTGGATCGGCGAGGAACCTCGCGAAGCCCTTAGCCTCGACTTCCACGCGGTACTCGGCAGGCACCATCTGATTCAACTCGTAAGCCCCTGAATCACTGGTTGTGGTCCTGCGCTCGGCTCCGTTGCCTTTGTTTATTGCTTTGACAGTCGCGCCGGCGACTACAGCGCCCGACTGGTCTTTGACCACGCCGGTGATAACGCCACTGTTTGCCGTTTGTCCAAGCACCGAGCCTGGCAAAACAAAGTATGAGACGAACATCACCGCGGTCATCAAGGAAGTAAAAACCCTTCTGAGTGTGCAAGCTTTCATGTCAATCCTCCTAAAGGTTAGATCGTTCCCCACGGGTTGACCGCTACAGAAGCGGCGTAAACTCAGAGCATGGGAAGCCCTGAATCAGTGTTTCTGTTGCGCAGCGTGATGCAGTATGGGAAAAGCTGCATCGCTCTGTCTGCGTATTTGTTTGGTCGAGAGTCTTTGAGTTTTGTTCATCACACGTTTGTAGCGTCGAAGAACTCGCTCGATTAGGACCCTTGCGATGTCAGGATCCGTTTTTCGGTGAGGCATTGTAAATGCGAGCAAAAAATATTCCAGCTAACAGGACAGCCCCGCCCCGCATCTTAAATCGTTCGCTGCGGTGGCATTTAAGTGACCTGATTGAATTTTGCCGCTGGGCGCGCCGGTGTTGAAATTATGAAAATTCTGGATTTTCGTCCAAATATTTGAATGCTGGCAGGGGTTAAAGTCTCTTGCGTGTTTTCATTAGCCAGAATCGGTCCGGCATGGATGAGGGCCCGGTCGCAATCGGAGAGTAGATGAAGGTCAATCGAGTAAGCGAGTCTACCTACCACGCTTGATTTGTTTGAGTGTATAATCGCTGCTTGACGATGGGACTCGTGGGCACCCACTCTTCCGTTCAAGCACGCAAGCCAAATCAATCTTAACGGAGCATTCAGGCATGATCGTTCTAACCCTCCTGGCGAGTTTAGTTTTCGGCGTATTCGGACCACAGAGTACGTTCGACGTTATCGGCTACGTTCGAGACGACGGCGGAAAACCTGTTGACGCCATTCGAGTATCGCTCGTCGATGACAATTATCAAACGCTGAATACTGTGTTTACCGATTCATCCGGGCGCTTCAAGTTTCCCGGCTTGCTTCAAGGGCGCTATCAGGTGAAGGTTGAGCCCGCGGGGAAGCCTTTCTACGAGCGAACGGTCCAACTCGACCTCCAGGCGGTCCGGCTTGTCAGACCTGGGAACGAACAATACCCGGTTGATATTGTCATCAGGCGCAAGCGGGAGGCCACGCTTGAACGCGCGGCTGTTGTGTTCGCGCAACAGGTGCCTGACACCGCGCGTTCTGAATACGAGCACGGCGTAAACAGTCTCAAAGAGAACAGGTCTGATCAAGCGATCGAAGCGTTCAAGAAAGCAATCGGTATCTTCCCGGACTATTTTCTTGCCCTGGAATTGCTCGGAACAGAATACGTCAAGCGTAATGAATTCGAGCCCGCCGTACCGATCCTTACGCATGCGTTGGAGGTGAATCATGCCGCGACAAAGAGCCTGTATGCGCTTGGCGTTGCCAATCTAAAGCTCAACCACGCGGCAGAAGCGATAGAGTGGTTGAAGAAGTGCGCTGAAGTGGATTCAACCAATGCCAACGTTTATATGTATATGGGAATCGCATACGGGAACAACCGGGAGCTCGACCAGGCTGAAAGCGCTCTCAAGAAAGCCTATCAGCTGGGAGGCACTCAAGCCGCGGATGCTCATTTGTATCTGGCGGGACTCTACAACAAGCAAGAGAGATATGCAGAAGCGGTCAAGGAGCTGGAACTGTACCTGAGAGAGGCACCCAACGTGAAGAACGCTGCTCCGATCAAAGAGACGATCACGAAACTGAAAGAGAAGGCGAAGACCAAGAAGAGTTGATGTAGGTAACTTTTCTCATCGCTCAAAGAAGAGGGCTGCTCACCGAAGTGAGCAGCCCTCTTGCTGGTTTGTTCTAAGCAATCCCTCTCGGGACCAAGCCTAGAATGACAAGTGGAAGCCCAGGCGCACGTCTCGGATGCCTTGATATGCGTTAGGAAGATTGTAGATCGGGTTAAGCGCGGGTGACGCACCGGTGGTCGGATTAACCTTAGCCTTTGCATCGAAGCCGGCGTAAAACAGGTTGGGATTTGCAAAGGTGATATTACCGTTGCGATTGAGCCGAGTTACTCTCCCAGTCACCACATCCTGGTTCAGCAAGTTGGTGACGTTGATGTCAACCTTCGCCTTTACGCGCTCACTCAACGTAAACGTGTGGCTGGCCAGCAAGTCGGTCTGAGTATAAACCGGAGTGCGGCCAAGATCGCCACGACCGTTGAAGAAGACCGGCACGATGTACGACACCTCAGAACTGAGCGGGGTGCCGCTGAACGCTACTTGCGATAGCGACAGATCGGTCAGACCAGCTCTCGTCTTGAACTCGTAAGCACCGAAGATCTTGAACTGATGCGGACGGTCGGTTGCCAGATGCCCGTACACGTTCTTTCCGTGCTCATCGAAGTTGCCTTGCGGAAGGTCAAATGCGCGGCTGACGTTCGGCTGCGAACGGCCCGCTTCGTCAGAGTTGGCCAAGCCTGCCCAGTTGCCGTACAACCGGCTCCACGTGTAGGACGCGAAGTAGCTGAGGTTCTTAAGGGCGCCTTCTCTGATCTGATGATCGAAACGGAATTCGACACCATCATACTCGCGCTTCGCCTTCGGGGTGAACGGGTCACCGCTCGGTGCCAGGATCTTGTCCGAGGTAGCCCCAAATCCTGGGTTGCCGATGATGTAGACTTCGTTCTCTTCGGCATCAAGAGTTCCGATGTCTTCAATTCCGCGTACCAGGTGCTTGTGAGTGTAACGGACCGATCCGATCATGTTCTGGCGGAAGCGATGCTCGCTCGCCGCTGTAAATTCACGCGAGAGAATCGGCTTAATCGCGGGATCGATGCCATCAAGCTGACCCTGAGCATTGATTGGAATGGTGCGGTTGTCTATGTCAATGATCAGCGCTCCGAGAGCGGCTGGGTTGGCTTTTGAGACTTTGGTGATGTCTGGATCATCGAGTTTGTAGACTCGCTCGTGCCAGTAATCACCACCGAATGAGGTGCGAGCCAATTCATACTTCAACGTATCGTAGAACTCGCCCCAACTCGCGCTCAGTTTCCATTTGCCATCGCCTCGGACATCCCATGCGCCGCCGATGCGAGGAGCGATCTTATCGCCCCAGCCAAAGGCTACCGGATTCGGGATCGCGTGTCCGTTTACTTCCTTCGTGAACGGCGGCAGGAACTCATTCTCAAAGCGTACGCCGACATTGATCGTCACACGAGAATGAATCTGCCAGGCGTCCTGAGCATAGAAGCCTTCGTTTCGGCTGTTGGCAGTTGCGTTGTGCTTCACGCCATCTTCCCAGACGTAATAGCCGTAGGTACCGCGGGCATTATTGAGACTGCCGCGCGTGAAGCCGGTTCCCCAATCGAAGTCAAACCGGCCATTCGGGTAGTCATCGATCACGGTGTTGGAAATGCGGTTAAGCGCATAGCCACCCTTGAGCGTATGTTGCTGACCAAAGATTCGCGAGACGTACGACGCATCGAGGTAAACATTGTGGCGCGTCGAGACATCCTTCAACACCTGGAACGGGTTGCTGATGTTCTGTTTTCCGGTGGCCCCGGCGAACGCCGCGGGCACGGGAGGATTGGTCTGCTGCGAGGTCGGCTGTTGATAAAGCAACAGCGTGCCCGTCGGCAATCCGTACGTATTGCCCTTGTCGTTGAGGTACTTGTACCCGTAACGAGCGCTGAGGATCAGCTTGCTTGTCGGGGTCCAGGTCCACGACGCGGTGTACGCTGATGCTGGAGTGTAACCGCCAAGAATGGACAAATCGTTAGTGGGCGGTGCAACGCGAGGATCCACGCCTGTCAGAACGCCCTGCTGCTTGATCGGACTCCACAGGTAAGAGGAATTGATCTGCATGTTCTGAGTCGGCGCATAATCGACGCGAGCTATGCCATAGTGCCGAAGCAGTCTTTGCGTGGTTGTCTTCGTCCCAGTGGCAAAAGGAATCGTGCGCTCGGTACGGCTCAACTCCGGCGCGTAGCTTGTGAAGAAATGCACACGATCCTTAAAGATCGGTCCGCCAAGTTGGAAAATTGGGTAAAAAGTTCTGTATTCGTCTTCCTTCTGGCGGAAGAATTCGGGCAGTGACGCGTTTGCTGCCTGTCTCTGCCAGAAGCCGCGAGGCGCGGAGTTCAGCGCAGCGCCGTTCCACATCAGCGCGCCTTCCCCGTGGAAGTCGTTTGTGCCGCTCTTGGTGATGACGTTGATCACGCCGCCAGTCGCTCCGCCGTACTCGGCTTCGTAACCGCCGACCTTGACCTGAATCTCCTGAACGAACTCAAACGGGATGGCGCTCTCACGACCGAGCGCGGCATTACGAATGTTGGATACTTCGACGCCGTCAATGATGAAGGCGTTCTCAGAACCGCTCGCGCCGTTGACTGAGTATCCGCCAACGCCGCCGCCGGGGTTGTTGCCCGACGTACCGGTGACGCCGCCGCCGACGCTGCCGGCCTTGGTGTCGAACACTACGCCAGGAGCATACTGTAGAATAGTGTTGAACGTGCGGCCCTTGGGTGTGTTCTCGATGATCTTCTCAGTGATGTTGGTTGCCGACTTGCTGGAAGTGACGTCGATGGTTTCCCCACCCGAAGTGATCGTCACCGATTCCGAAACGTTACCGGCGGGCACGTCGAAATCTACGCTAGTCGTTTTCCCTAAACCAACGATAACGTTTTCGTTCTTTACGGTCTTGAAACCCTGGTGGCTCACTGACAATACGTATGTCCCCACCGGCGCCTTCGGGAAGTTATAGCTTCCCGAACTATCGGTCGTCACATCAAGAGCTCGAACAAGAGCCGGGCTTGTTGCGGTGACCTTGGCACCCGGGATAACGGCGCCGGTTTGATCCTTAACCTGGCCTTGAATGCTACCCGTGTTCTCTTGCGCGAAAGCTGCGAAGGCGGAGCCGAAGGGCCCAAGCACAAGAGTCAAAAGCAGCAAAAAGCTTCCGGAAGTCCGGAGTCGCTTCTTTGTGAATCCTAATTTTGTCATGTTTCTTCTCCTCGTGATTATTACTTCGCACAATACTCTCATCAGGGTTCCGGGAGTATTAGCTCCACACGCTGTAGTTAAGACAGCCGCAGAAGGGCCAATAATGAGAGGTTGCACAGAGTTTCATTCGAAATGCGGACCGCTCGGTCCGTTCTTTAACAACGCCGCCATCCGGTTGTTACCCGATGGCTCTCAACGACTCGGGCCTGTACGTCTTTGCCCTGATTTGTACCCCGAACCCTATCGAGGCTGGATGCAGCGTAAGTACGTTACTTGCCCTTACAACTACCTGAAGAGTCTAAGACTGCTGCGTAATACTGAGTTGCCCTGATTTTTGCTAGCTAACGGAGCGTTGAGGCGTACTGCAACGAGCAAGCCCTATTCCAGCAGAGCCTTACTCGCATCGTAGTTCGTCAAAGACAAATATTGTCGCATTTAGGCTCATTTCTGGGCGCAGATTCCGGTGAACCCGCTTGCCCACTAATATGAAATTCTGGATTTTCCTCCAAATTTTTGAACCATCCCAAAGGGACGGCGGAGGAGCGTGAGTCGCTGATTCTACAACGCTTTAGAGCTACTGTTCGAAGCTACGGTAATATCGATCACATCACACAAACGGAAGGCCGACTTCGTTTCGAGATAAGCGCACGCGGCGTTTGGGGAAGCCGCTTGTGCGTAACAAGAGTCTGGGATGAGCGCTTGCAAACCTGAGTTCAGGGAGATCATTGAATGACGTCTGAAGAGTTATCAGGCACTACGATTGGGATGGGCGACGCATGATGATGCACCATCAGCCAACGGCCCCCGCGTTGAATAAAAAGGTTGGTCGCGGATGCGAGGGCCGAGTCGAAGCTAGCCTCGTTGAACACTGTGATGTTCTCGGTACAGGTAACCCAGGCAAAATCGCCTTCCGCATGAACCCAAACGTCGGAGGGTGTAGCGCGCAGTTTTTGCCCGCCGGCAAAGATGATCTCCCAGCTTCCGCGCACTCGATTCCATCCGGTCAGAAGGTCCCAGCCTGGATGCACACATCGAACCCACTCCTCGTGGGCCCACACCTCATCCATACTTTCGAGCATTCCGGATTCGAGCGCCCGGTAGAAAGCAGTATTTGCTTGTTCGACCAAAATGCTGGCTTCGACTATCATACGCGCCCAAGACTATACCTCCGCCGGGAGTTTATTCAACCCGGCTAAGTACACAACCGTTGTCGCAAGCTTCCGGCGTCCTATAGAAATCACAAGTGCAGTGATCGACACGGTGGCAGACAACAGGCTCCGGTTGGTTTTCGTGGACACGTGAAATCAATTGAAATATAATCTGCCCAACCCTTTAGGTTGAACTGCTTTGAATGGGAGATTATCAAGGTGGGCAACCTAAGTTGGATCGCGAAAGAGAATCTGCCAGGATGGCTCGAACGTACAAAACACCGTTCGGGGATCTCTGTTCTGAGTGAGTCTCAGCAGACGCCTTCTTGCTCAACAGTGCAAGTCTTAGCAATCCACGGCAATGTGTTTCCGCGGCAGCCAGAGACAGCCTCATTGTCGAGTGAACCTATGCCGCGCGGCGATGGGTTGAGGAGACGGCGTAAGCCTGGAGGTAGACTCTACCGTGCAGAATAGAATACTCATAGTCGACGACAGCGACGACACACGTGAGATGATGGCGAAGCTGCTGGAACTGGAAGCGTTCTCTGTCCTGACAGCGGAAGATGGCAACATCGGACTGAAAGTAGCGATAGAGCAGCACCCGAACCTAATAATCACCGATATTAATATGCCCAACATGAACGGGATCGAGATGATAAAGCAAGTACGCAAACAACCCGGACTCGAACGCGTTCCGATAATGGCAATTACTGCTTATGGAAACGGTGTCGCTGGAGAGGCCATTGAAGCCGGTGCGGATCGCGCTGCCACCAAGCCAATTCAGTTTAGCGCACTAATCATAGAGATCAGGGAGCTTCTGTCGTGATCGAAGTCGTTCGGAAATCGCAAAGAAGACACATGGCGAACTGTTGACCAATCGCAACTACACCCTTAGTGGGCCATCCCTGGACTTTTTGTATCTTCTAACCCGGTAGATAAGGATCGTCCGGCTCCGGATTGTGCTATTGACTCTTTCGTTCAGCAGAGGCAAAGAGATTACTCAACAAATCCGCTGTTAAGCTCCCGGTGATCTTCACATCATTATTCAAGGTGGTTATGTTCACGGCTTTCAGCGCGTCGACTATTGCGGTCGACTTGGGATTATTCGTAGCCCCCAAATACCCGCGAGCCATCCCGAGTAACCCGTTCAGCCTGTCGGCTATCCCCTTGGCGCTCTCAGCGCTATCGCTGCGCAGCGTCGCGTTGAGGTCGATTCCGGACGTCACATCAATCGACCCATATATCAATTTGAGCGAGGCAAAATCCGGGATCGGAAGCTCGCTGGATTGAATTCCCTTTGTCATCGAAGGCGTAACCACAATCGCAAATTTGATAGCCGCCGAAGGATTCTGCGCGAGCCCATCGGAAAGTTGCGAGTTCTGAGTTACGCTCTGCCTCGCGCCGGTCATCACGTCAATCGAAGCACGGACCGATTCAGAAGATCCGATCACAATCGTGCTGGTGTCGCGAAACGCGAATGATGTTTCGTTCCTGCTCGCCTCCGCGTTTGCTTTCTTCGAGTCCGGGGACGATTTTGCATCGGATAGCGGGACCGATCGGGCCTTGTAGACGTCAAAGCCTTTGTATTTCTCGGCAGTGAGTTTAACCTTCGAGCTCACCCGCAGGCGATTGAGCAAATCCTTCTGATCGAATCCGCCGTTTATTGCCGCCGTAGGGTTGTTCAAGTTGGCGGAGGGAAAGACCAAAACAATGGTGTGCACATCATTCAATTTGATCCCGAGATCCGCAATCTCGGACTGGGCCTTATTGAGGAGGCTCGACAGTTTCTGCTGCGCGCCAATGCTTGCCCACAATGCGCTCCCCGTTATCTTCTGAAAGTCAATGACGGCAACTCCCCCGCCATCAGGAAGGATCTCAAGCAAGTCTGCAGGCCTGGCTTCCCGTCCCGCAAAACCCCGCGCCCCGGTCACAACCATCAATGCAAGGATTATGAATGATGCAGAGAAAGTGAGTTTACGCATATTAGTTCCTTTCTTTCGATTCAATTGAAACATCCTCAGTCGGCTGCCCTCGAGTTCCGAAGCACCCTATAGATTATATGCTTAGGTGCATTCAGACGAAACCGGGTTCGCCATTCGACCTGAGTCTCGGACTCGATCGCAACCATCAAACTTGCGCTTCCATCTACGCCTGCTTAGAATTGGTCATCAACAATCGCTTCACTATGATTCATACGCACTGGACGTTAGATCGAATGCACTTCACTGGCACTCCTCGGTAACATGCCCAGAAAACGACAGTCACTTTCAGCTCATGGCGGAACCAAGGCACCCGCGAGCGGACTCAACATAAATGACGGTGCACCGGAGCAAAATGTTGCTTCCGAGGAGCACAACGAATCCCTCTCCCAGAAGCGAACGCGCGCCGTTTACGCCCTTATTCCAACCGCGCTCGCATTGATTACGTCTATCAACACACTCCGGAATCAGTTTGCGGCGGACGACCTTGATCAGGTCCTGAACAGCTCGTTCATAAGACACCTCAGCAATCTTCCGGCGATGTTCACGCGCAGTGTTTGGTCCTTTGGTGCCTCGGAGATCGCCTTGTCGGCCGATATGTATTTCAGGCCGATCATCGGCAGCTTATTCACAATCAACTACGCAATGTTCGGGAGCTCCCCTCTCGGATGGCACCTCGTAAACGTGTTGATTCATGCGGCGGTCACACTTTTGGTTTTCCTGGTTACAGAAGAGCTAACCGGCCGAAAACTGGTTGCACTTGGAACGGCTGCCCTGTTCGCGGCGCATCCGGTGCACGCTGAACCTGTGGCTTGGGTATCCGGAGTAACAGACCCGTTGATGGCTCTGTTTGTGTTGATTGCTCTCTACTGCTATCTGCGATTTCGCGCAAACAATAGTAACTACATGCTTGCGGGTGCGTTGGGTTTCTACTTCTTTGCGCTCTTAAGCAAAGAACCTGCGATAGCTCTGCCGCTGGTCGTCGCGTATTGTGAGCTGGTTCACTTCAAAGCCAAGTCGACGCTCTCGGAGAGATTCATTCAAGGCTCAAAGCGAGTGGGCTCTTTTTTGGTGCCGACGGCGATTTACTTTTTGATGAGGCTTAATGCTCTCGGTCTCGGAACATTTGGCCTTCAACCGCGCTATCCACTCTTGCCCGCACTGCTGACGATCCCTTTGGCTTTCGTCAAATATCTGGGGCTGATGTTCATTCCCTTTGGGTACAGTTATCAACATTACACAGAGCTGGTCCAAACGCCTGTGAGCATTTCATTCATAGTGCCATTCGCCCTGATCCTGGCGCTCGCGTTCGTTGTCGCCCTCGGCCGTTCGAAACTGCTGACATTTGCGGCGGTATGGTTTGTCGTGACGCTCGCTCCGGTGCTGGCATTCCTTAGGATGTTTGACCCTGCGTACCTTGTGCAAGAGAGGTATCTTTACCTCCCATCAATGGGTATTTGCCTGGCGATTGCGTTGGGGATCGAGTGGGTCGCCAGCCGCGGATGGCTGGGCTCGCGTCAACCAATTTTGGCCGCCTCTTTAGCGGTCATTCTGTTGCTTGTGTGGAGTGTGGCCTACATCCGGCAGAACCGAACCTGGGACAATACCCTAAGCGTCTACAGGAACAGCGCCGCGGTTGCGCCGCGCTCGGCTACCGCCCACGCCTTGCTGTCTCGTGCATATTACGAAGCCGGCCGACCGCGCGAGGCTGAAGCAGAAGCGCGCACGGCACTGGACCTCGATTCAAAATGTGCGGTCGCGTACATGAACCTGAGTTATTTCACCAAGCAGTCAGGAAAGCTCGACAAGGCTTGCGAATATCTCGAGAACGCAATAACCACAATCCCCGAGAACGCCATGACACGTCAGGACCTCGCGACTATTTACCTCAACCTCGGCATGCTCTACCCACAGCGCAAGATGTTTGATGCCGCCGAGCAGAGTCTTCGTCGCTCGAGTGAAATATCGCCTCGCCCGGTTGCCTGGTATTACACCGGGCAGTTCTACTTTGATCAGGGCCGGTTCGACGATGCGCTCGCAATGTATCAGAAGACCCTGGCAGAGGTGCCTGACTGGTTTGCACCGGTTCACGTTAAGCTCGGGCTCACATATGAGGGATTGAAAGACCTGCCGCGGGCCGAGGCTGAGTTCAATGAATATCTTGCGCTCGCCCCTGACGCCCCCGACCAGGAGAATGTAAGGAAGCACATACTGGCGATGAAAGGAAACGCACCCCCCGCCAAGGGTACGCCGTAATCTCGCTCATACGTGATTTCAGAGTTATGGGAGGTTTGATGTGATTAAAGTAGTAGGAGTCATAGGCGCGGGAACAATGGGCAATGGCATCGCACAGGTCGCAGCGCGCGCCGGGCTCTCGGTTGTAATGCACGACGTCAATAACGAGTTTCTCAGCACGGGTATGGCTGCGATTGATAAGAGTCTTCAACGCGGCGTCGACAAACAAGGAACCACCGCCGAAGAGAAAGGCCAGATCGTCTCGCGAATCACGCCGTCAACGGACCTCACGGATCTGAGCGATACTGATTTTGTTGTCGAGGCTGTAACCGAAAGCTTCGCGGTGAAGTCCGGCCTCTTTGCGCGTCTCGACCGAATCGTTCCCGCAAACGTGATACTGGCGAGCAACACAAGTTCGATTTCAATAACGAAACTGGCCGCGGCAACAACCCGGCCGGACCGTTTCATCGGGATGCATTTCATGAACCCGGTCCCTGTAATGAAGCTGGTCGAAATCATTCGCGGTATAGCCACCTCGGACGAGACCTTCTCGACTACGCGCGAGCTTGTTGTGGCAATGAGCAAGACTCCGGTGGAGGTCAACGATTCACCTGGTTTCGTATCCAATCGAGTGCTGATGCCAATGATAAACGAAGCGGTCTTCGCGTTGTACGAAGGCGTCGGTTCAGTAGAATCGATTGATCAGATAATGAAGCTCGGAATGAATCATCCGATGGGCCCGCTTCAGCTTGCGGATTTCATAGGATTGGATGTTTGCCTCGCGATAATGAATGTGTTATATGATGGCTTCAATGATTCAAAATATCGTCCGTGCCCTCTTCTTCGGAAGTATGTCGACGCAGGTTGGCTCGGCCGCAAAAGCGGCAGGGGCTTCTACGAGTACTGATCTCCCGGAAGCCGTGAAGCAGGACGCCTCGAAAGTGGCTTGCGGAGCCTGTTTCAAGACAGTATTGATAAGCGCCCGGCAAGTTGCTCTAATAACATCATGATACTTTGTCAGCAATGCACTCATCAAAACCCGTATAACCGCGACACGTGCGCAGCTTGCGGCGCCCGGCTGATGATAATCACCACCACCCCGACTGCTGAAGCCTATGGCGGCATCGAAAGCCTCGTGAGGCCGACGCTCGAGGAACACCTGCTCGAACGTATCAGCTCCCTCGAGTCCCAACTGGACCGCGCTCAGGATCGGCTGGAACTGGTTCTTGACCTGGTTCATCGCCAGGCTACAAGCGGGCTCTATGATCACGCGATGATCGACGCGCTGGTCGAGCACCTGTCCGAGCGTGGGGCGGTTGAAGGCGGCACTCTCGAAACTCTATGGCGTGATCGAATCGCGGAGCACTATGAAGAAGTTTCCGAGCAAGAGCAGTTCGACAAGCGCATAGAGCAGATGCTCGGATGCTTCGGCGGTGAGAACTTCGATCTGTTTGCAAGGTTATTGGATACCGGCGCGGACCTCTTCGTCGACGGCAACGCCAAGCGCGGCATCCGCTACTTCGAGAAAGCGCTCGTGCTGGACCCGGCTAACGTTTCGGTCGCACTCTTTGTTGGCGAGCATTTCTTCCGCCTCAATAAGCCCGTGCTGGCTCGTAGTTATCTGGAGCGTGCGATTCTGGAAGAAACAGACAACTACACTGCTCGTCTGATGCTTGGCGTAATATGCGGAGACGATGGTGATCTCGAATCTGCGAAGCGCCACCTGGGGCGGGCGTTGAAGATTCAGAGAAATTCTTTCGCGGCGCACTATGGACTCGGGAGAATTCTGGTAAGCGAAGGTCGTGTCAGAGAGGCACTGTCGCATTTGAAACGCGCGCTAAGCTTGAAGCCGACCGCCGAGATGCACTATCTGGTTGGGCGAGCATATCTCGAGGACGGAAGAGCCGAAGTGGCGGTGCGCCATTTACGACGTTGTGTCGAAATGGACCCGAAATTCGACGCCGCGCTTTATCACCTCGGACTGATCTACCTGCGCCAGGAAAAGCTGCTGCTTGCGCAGGAACATTTTCGGGCGGCTTACGAGATCAACCCTCGGGAGTCCCGTTATCGAACCGCGCTTCGCGCAAGGAAAGCGGGACAGTTGGCGCCTTTGCCGGTATTCGGGCGGACTGCGATTTCGAAACGCAAGATCGTCAGCAGCGGCGACGTGCGCCTTGCTGAGCTGCTTAGAAGCGATCTTCTTGAACCACACAGTCAATCTCTGGAAGTAAGAAAAGGGCAGAAGCGGGGATAGACAACTACGCAAGCGCAACAAAAAGGCGAAGGTGAACGCTGTCACCTTCGCCTTTTACTTTGGAGTCAGGTTGAGTCTCAATGAGCAGTGAGGCTGTCGTGTGATCGGCTGCCGTTGGGTAATACTGAAACGCTCCGCGACGCCGTCCCAAACGCGGCGTTCGTATCTGCCGTCAAGCTGTAAATATCAAAGCCAAACGAATCCAAATATGTTGCGAGGTCGTTGCTTGACGAGAGGTACAGAACCGGTTCGTGTCCAAGGTAATCGGTTATTTCAAGCAGCCGCTCTATGACTTCAATCGGCTCAAATGTTCTCGCAGGATCGCGGAAGCTAGCCATCTTTTTGTCCTTTCACATTCTAAATACGGGCCACCCGCCCGAATAGTTTGTAGACATCCACTTTTTGATGCTGATTGCTTCGCCGGAGTTTGTTTTTCCGGCACAGAGCAGCGGCCAGCTTTGCTGCTCCAGTTGTAGAACGCAAAACGAGCGCGACCTTGCGCCGCTCTACCCGCACAAAATACAGCAACGTCTTTCGAACTTGCTCGAATACGGCTTGAGAAGAAACTATCGACAATGAAAAGCTGTCATCAGCTATACGATGGGGATTCCAGCAACCGTCTTAATCGCCATCGCTGGAGGCTGCGCTCGATGGGGCAGGCTCAGGCTTCTTGTCGGTCTTGTCAGCGCCTGACTTCTCGGATTTGCTTTTGCCGGTGGCTGCTTGCTTGCTCGGATAATCCGTCGCATACCAACCTGAGCCCTTGAGTTGAAAGCTGGTACGCGAGATGGCCTTTTGAAGCTTCCCGCGGCACTTCCGGCAACGCTTTGGCGGGGGATCACCAACCCGTTGAATTATCTCGATGCGGGAGCCACACTTTTCACATACATACTCGTAAATCGGCATAGCCCCCGAACCTCCGATAGATTACTTATCGCGTTGATGTTAGCACGACCAGTACAACACATCAACAATATCGACGGACACTATCTACGGACACAAATATCGACTGACTATTCTACTTCTTTTAGTGAACACCTCATTACGTGCCGCGCCGCGCAAGTATTGAAAGCTCTCTCCCGGGTCGCCACTGCTTTTTCTGATCCCCATTCGTCGCCAATATCGTTGCAATCTCCAAGGCTGCCTAGTTCCACAGCCAGACGATATGAGTTGATCACGAAACAGGATTGTTTGATCAGTAAGCAATTTGCATTGATGCTTAGACAATGTGCTTCGATCGCTAAACAAGATGCTCGATCAGAAAAACAATATGTTTTCGCGAGAGAACAGTTTGCTTCGATGACGAAACCAAACGACTTGATGGCAATACAATATGCTTTGATGGCGAAACAATTTGCATTAGTCGCAAAACGAATTGCTTTGATCGCAAGACAATATGCTTTTGTCGCAAAACAAATTGCATTTGAGACGTTTCAAGTGGCTGCCGGAGTCAATCAGCCAATCCGAGGCCGAACTATGTTCAGAAACTAAAAGCTTTCAGCCGGTTGCCGCGGTCGCAGGTTCCCTTTTCTTCCAACGGATCGGTGATGGTGATTTTGCATCATTTTCCTGCCTGGTTCGTTCTTATGCTAAGGACGGTTTCCGTTCCGGCCTACATGTCCATTCGGGAGGTTATCCTCATGGCAAAGGTCAAACTCAACATCAGAGGCCTATCCACCACCGACAAGGTCGCCAAAGCTAGACAGATCATCAAAGCCCTGACCGGTAATGCCGACTTCACGACACCGCAACCCACATTGGCCGCGATAACTACGGCCGCAAATGAACTCGAAACAGCCCACGGCGATGTGCAAACCGCCAGACAGACCGCTGTGACCATGACCAGCATCATGCACGAGAAGGAAGCAGCGCTCGAGGGTCTGCTCCGACAACTATCTGGCTACATCGAAAGCGTCGCAGGCGACGACGAGTCCAAGATCCTCAGCGCCGGAATCAGCGTCAGGACCGCGACACCAGCCACTCCGGCACCCGAGACGCCGAGCGCACTCAGCGCAACCGAGGGTGATCACGAGGGCGAAATCGATCTGAGCTGGGACACTGTGGAAGGCGTGAAGAGCTTCGTCATTGAACGAAGCCCCGACCCGCCTACGGCGACTTCGTGGGTGCATGAGGCGGTTTCGTCCAAGTCTTCGGCAACGGTCAGCGGATTGGTGAGCGGGACACGTTACTGGTTCCGAGTCGCGACTGTGATGAGCAGCGGTCAGAGCGGCTGGAGCGACCCGGCAACCAAGATCGCTCCTTGAGCTAGGCTGCTTCCTTAATGCGGCTGACGACTCTGAACTGAAGCGCGGCGCGTGATTCTGCAATCTGAAGCTTCCGCGCCGCGCTGGTATACAATCGAATCGGCCTGTGGTTATGTAATCCAACAACTCGTCATCATATCCGTCGAGGCACGCCGCAGTACCATGAAACGGCGGTATCACGCCAGCTACGTCTTCGACATAATGCGCGTCATTCGTGAGCCCGATCTCTTCCTCGATCTTGCGCCGGAAACGGTACAGCCGCCGCCCCGGTTCCCACTCCGGTAAGCCTCAGTGGCGTCCACTAGAAACGGCCTAGTTGGAAACGCGGAGGCTTCGGACTCTAACAGAGAAGAGGACCTTAAATTATTCAAGAATGATTTAGGAACTTCAAATGACTTGATGACTGCGTCAGAAACCTTCGCGACCTTGAAGTCAAGGAACGTCGTGTTTTGTAATCGTTGAAGAGACGGTCGTGAGGAGGGGGATCTGCTTTTCAATCGACCTAATACCACGCGCGATTTCGTCCTTACTGCGGCTCAGGTAGTTCTTAAGCGCGGGTTCCGATCGATTGAGTCCGTCCGACGTTAACTACGCCTTTCACTGAGACAATGACTGTAACTCACTGAAGTAGCCTCGATGATAGAGGTCTTCGATGGCGGCCTGCATATTTTCGACCGTCACGTGCGGGATAACAATCATTCCAGGTTCAGCAATACAAGTTCCGCCACTTGTCAACTCTGTTTCCAAATCCTGGGACAGTCTGACTGGATCCCAGAAGCAAACTGGCACCTTTCTGCCATCAGGTAAGACGGCAATCACCTGTTGAAACCAGCCCTTCTGTTCTACTTCCCAAGCTGTCCGTTCGTCAAAGTCACAGACAAATAATAATGTCACGTCATTCGTGTCAGCCATCAACGCGCTCGCTCCTTATCATTTGGGTACTCTCGTCAGCTTTACTTGATTGAGCAGGCCCTGGTAGCGTTCTGGAGTCATCGCTTGACGCGGCGCAATCTCGTAATGATTTGGATTTTGCTTGGTCGATTTGTTCCTGCCGTTTACAAACGCTTTCGGTTCAGTAATCCCCATCAAGTACAAAGAAGACCCACCCATCCTTAAGATTGATTCCACGCACACCGACGCCAAAGATGGCGAACTCATCAGGGATGCCGCCACAGGCCCTAGAAAGGCTTCCTCCACCGTTCTCAGGGAAAATCTCGGAGCACAGCGCCTGTTGATCGGAGAGCCTTACAAATTCGAGCTTGACTCTGGCTCGCTCCTTAAAGTTCCCCGCATCTCCGGTACATTCCGGCGGCATGAGGTCCAATACCTTAATCTCCAGCTTTCCATTGTCTGTCCGTTCGCCTTTCCTGAGAACAAAGCTTCCACGTATTTTGGTAGTACCTTCCTTGTAGTCTCTCCAGCCACTTACGTCTATTGGATACGGCGGCTCTGTGCGCCGCGCAGGACAACAAGATTGCAGCCAGAGAGCGATGACCAACGCAAGAAGAAATTGTTTCATCTGCACGCTTATTATCTCTCACCCTTCGGAACGATATGTTGTAGCGTCAACTGCCGGCGTGTTTCCGTCGCCGATGGGTGAGAGAACTCATGGCTAACGCCATTAACAGCGTCGACCAGCGGTGTGACTGGCTTTAGCCACCACTTCGCTCGGTAGGCGACTGAAGCTGGATCCCAGTGAACGAAGAAGCGAGGGTCAGAATAAATGGTTGCTGGCTCCTGACCTCTCTCCTGCACGAGATGCATCGAGGTAGCAAGCGGGTCACTGCCCGTAATGAATCTAGCCGAGTGTAGATGGTCTGCCATGAAGTTCGCCTTTTCGTATCCGCGGTCAACATCATATTCACCGCTGTTTCTTAGGGTCTCCAAGAACCCTCGGTCAGTTGAAATCTCTATCCCGACACTATTGTTCGCCCCAACCCAGCCCTTCTCAATGTGGTTTATGGCCTGCCAAACAGTGCTGTTCTCATGCCCACCAGCATTGTCGATGAAGTTTTGTATACCCGTGACGAACTGAGTCACTTGTTCAGCGCTACCATTGGTACTCCTTTGGGCCAGTCTGTTGAATGCTTCCTGATCCGTCTCGCGTCGCTTTTGTCCGTTTTCAGTCACAGTCCCATGGATTAATTTGCCACGAATCGCCTGCTGTTCATCACCATTCAACTGACTCCAAGCATCCTTTTCTTGCATCCCGCTTGGGTCCACGTATCGGAGAGGATTATTGATCACGTAGAGAAACCGATTCCACGTCTGTGGATTTACCGTCCTTGCGCTTACCATCGACGGGTCGACAGACGTGAACCTTCCTTGTGCCGATGAGTAATAGCGAGCCCCAAAGTAATCCAGCCCGGATTCAATGTCTCTTTCTTTTTGGGTGAACTTCTGCCGAACAGTATCGGCCACGTAGCCTTGCCCTGTAGTTCGTCCTCCAATGCCTGCTTGAATCTCTTCACCGAAAGGAAGGAAGTCGTGACGGGTCGTGGTCGTAGTCGTCCCGTCTGATTTGATCACTAACCGCGTGCTGCCCAGGTGATCGCTTGTCAAATAACTTGTTCCGCCGCTCGACGGATTGCCAGCCGTGTACTCCGCTATCAACTGGCCTCCAGCATCATACACGAATACTGTCGTCCCACTGCTGTCTATCTTTTTTATGCGATGACCATCACCATCGTAGTAGTAGGAATTCGTCGCCTGCTGACTCTTCGTGTATTGCGTTTGCCGGTTTTCCGCGTCATACACTATCCCGTTTGTATTGGTCGCCGGGTCGCTCGTCAGATTGCCCGCGAAGTCATAACCATAATTCTGTCCCGATCCGAATCGATTCGTCGACTGGCTGATTGTCGGATTCGGCCCAAGTACATTGCTTGTGGTCGCCTGATCGAAGTTCCGATTTCCAAAGCGATCATAAATGAATGCCTGGTTCCACTGCTGCCTGCCCGAACAGGCGGTCCCGGCGCTCTTCTCTTCCGCACTCGTCAACCTGTTCAAAGAGTCATATCCATAGCACTGGTTCACCGTAAGACTCGGCGAGGTGATGATCTGGGACATCACATTGCCGTTATTCGTCGTGGTAGTCCCATATCCATAATCAAGCTTCATCACGCTCGAGTCCGTGCCTGAGGTCCCGAGCCCGATCTGCGTCGGCTGCAATCTATTGTTGAAATTTGTATGCTCCCATTTGCCGTTTCCGAGCTTCATCACCGAGACCGCGCCCTGTGGCGCATATTGGATTCGATTTGTAGCATCGCTCGCTGTCGCTCCGGCGTAATAAACCGCCGCGCCCCTGATCCCCGCCGCGCGTCCCGCCGAGTCGTACTCAGTGATCACCTGTCTGCCCGAGGGATAGGTCTCGCTCGTCATCTGGCTCGCCAGATTGTAGCCATACCCGAATCCGTAATTGATCGTATCCGTCTGTTGATAACTAACATTGACCCGCCCAAGCTGGTCATAGCCAGTGTAGTTTCCTGCGCTTCCTGTCCCATAGGTCACTGCTACCAGCCTGCCGATTGACGAGCCAACACTGAACGTAGGCGCCCCACTGGGAAGCGTTTGATTGTCGTATTTGTAAGACACCGCCGGTGTGCTCTGCGGATCGTTGGTGTAGGTCCGGCCCGTCACACGATTCAACGCGTCGTATACGTAAGTCGTCGTGATTCCCAACGTTCCTCTCGCATCAGTCCTCGTCAACAGAGGGGCTTGCCAAGGACGCGTCCGCTGTGAATTGCAATTTGCACGCCTGACCCTCTCTCACCCCGTAGAGCTGAACGCCGATGCCCCCAGAGGGCTGGAGCGAGGCGCTTCGCTAAAGGACTTTCTTTAATCCGATATCAAGCGGCCAGACTGTAGCGAAAGGCTAAGGCTAATAGCTGGTCACCAAGAAATACGTGTACGCGATAGTCAGAGCCAAACCAACCCACGATTGCCATCGCGGCAATGAGATGAGTCCTGCCAGCAACGCCAAAACCAAGCTGCCGTTACGCCAGAACAATAGCCATTCGAGGAAACCTGGCCTCGATGCTGGGTCCGGCCATGACCTCGCACCGTACTTTGTAGTCAGAATATTCTCTGCCGCAAACAGACTGACAAAGGCGACAAGCGTGGTCCATGGCGCAACTGAGCGGATGCGCGAAAACCAGATTCTCACCGCTGTTGGCGATTGTTGCATACCATCCTGCTTATGATCGCTCGCTTTCCACCAAGCTTCCACAGTCTTCCTTCGCACCTACTTCTTCTGGGCTGGCACTAATAACTTGTCCACCTCGGGTGAAATTCCTTTGAGGTATTGCCCTGCCGAAGTCTTGCCGAGGCCAGACGTGATTTGATCGGGCGTTGGACCAGTGTTGTTCCACCAATCTGACCGGTGTTTCGAGTTGAAAAAACTTCCTCCGCCAGAATCGAAATGACCTTCTATGAACTGATCAGCCGGTGGATGAAGTCCGATAAGGTGCAAGACAATGTCGTCGCCCTGTTGCAGGAGAGTCCAGCTCCCTTCGTGATGGTGCCAAGCCGGAGACTCGGATTCAAAGCCCTTTAGATCTGACCTTATGTCTTTATTCGTGGTGATCGCGAGTTCCCACCCATTCTTGTTATCAACCGTAGCCATAACCCTGTTCTCTGAAAACGTGTTCCTCTCAGTGTTGACCTGCAAGAAGGCTATGCTGGTCACGTTGCCCCAGACCCCTTTATCAATCAGCGCCGCTCTAAGATTCAACACCTGCTGCCTCTTAGTATTATCAAACTGGTTGTTCCATACGTCTTGCGCATTCTTCGCGCCTCCAAACCGTTTCGCCAAGTCGTCCTGAAGTTCCTTGCTCAGTCCTCCCCATACGGGAATCTCCGCCGTCCACTGTGAATTGCAATTTGCACGCTTGACCCTGTCTCACCGGTAAGGAATCTAAGTCAATTAGTCTCAGCCGGAACAGTCATCCGATAACGAGGCCAGCACACGTGCCACTAAAAAAGCAGTGGCACGTGCGCTGCACGACAACATAATGCGCGTTATCGTCCGCCCCGATATCTTCCTAGCGCTTGTCGCGGGAAACTGCATCGCCGCCGCTCCGGTTGGCTGCCCCTTGCGCCGACGCCCCCAGGCGGCTGGCGCGTGGCGTCGTGCTTCGCGTGTTTTCTTGAGAAGGAAGCATTCGACAGAACAGTTAGTCAGAGAAGCGAAGTACTGTCCTCTTTTCACCGCCAGCCCACCCTCGATGGGAACTGACGAAAAAGAGGCATAGAAGGTCAAGGTCGGTCGGATATTTCTGGCGCTGCCAAGTCCGTGCGCCGTCGCTGGTGTGAAACATAGCTCCTGGTGAGCCTGTCAGCCATCCCCGTTCGCCGATAATTTGAATATCCGTGAGCACGCTGTCACTACTAATATCTAAACTCTGACGCTCCCAATTAGAACCGCCATCACGCGTTCGCAGCAGGGTCCCTCTTGATCCAACTATCCAGCCATCCTCGCCAAAGAAGCGCACGCGCAAAAGTGAAGCGTCTGTTCCTACATCTTGCCGCACCCAAGTTATGCCGCCGTCTTCCGTGTGCAAGAGCGTTCCATTGTCTGCCACTGCCCATGCTCGCCGGGGACTCACGCACTCGACGCTCATAAGCCTTGCGTCGCCCTCGCTCCGATACTGCGCTTCCCAGGTATTGCCTCCGTCCCATGTATGGACGATGACTTTAGGAGTCAAAGCCCATCCTGTGCTTGCATCACAGAATTTCACACTGACTAACGGTGGGGTAACATCGGCGTGCTGTTGGTCCCAACTCCTGCCGCCATCCTTTGTGTGCATAATTAACGCATGATCACGACTTTGATCTTGTGCCCCGACTATCCAGCCCGTTGCAGGATCAGTGAAAGAGAGGGAGAGAAAGCTTCTTTCTTCGCCGAGCGCTACTGTTTTCCACGTCCGTCCTCCATCGTCCGTCTGCAAGAGTTCATACGGGGTCATCGCCCAACCGTGAACAGCATCAAAGAAGGCAAGACCGGTGATTGGCAACGTGTGGGTCATTGGGTCGGTCGTTAGTACTTGCCACCCGCTAAGGGTACAAGCACCCCACACCACGCCTATCGACGCCGCAAACAAGATGCAACGAATGACCGCCACAAATCTGACTCGCCTTCCCATTATTCAATAGTCCTCCGGTTCGCCATGTGACGGCGAGCTCGGACGTAGTTCTCCATCCGAAGAGCGTAAGGGTATGACTCGCTTGCTCTCGACCCAGACAAAGGAGTGCCTTTAAGCGCATTCCCGTAGGCGTGGCCGAACTCGTGAGCATCGACTATGTCATTGAAGAAGTCGAGTGGCCGGCCATCGCTGCTCCTGGTACGGCTCAGAAAGGTCGAGCCAAATTTTAGTTGTGCCACATTACCGGCGTCGGGATGGACGAATATCTGGGTATTACCCGTGACGCTCTCTTCCGCTCCAACGGTCGCGGCGCCGCCGAACGCGTTGACGGAATGATTCCCTGACTTTGTACTGAACGTCGTCGCAATGTGGAATTCGACGGTCTTGTTGCTGTCGATGATATCTGCGATGTGAACCCCAAGCTCGCTTGTCGCCGCAAGCGCGTCTCTATCCTTGCCTTTGTAGTCAACGTAATAGTGACCGTTATCCTCCCTGACATATAGGAGGCCTGCCGCCTTTTCGCCGACTACTCCTTTGATTCTTTCGAGAGCCTTCTTCCTTTCCTCTTCGGTCCCAGATATCTCGAGTAACTCCCCGTAAGGGTCAACGTACTTAAGCGGGTTGTTGGTGACGTACGGATACCGATTCCACTGCTGAGGAGAACTCAGGTATGCGATCAGCTTCGAACGTGCAGCTTCCGCGTCCGTTGCCATTTGAGTTTCCAAGTTAATGTTGTACGGGTCAATGCTTGTAAACCTGCCTTGTGCTGACGAGTAGTATCGCGCAAGAAAGTAATCCAGTCCTGATTCATTGTCTCTTTCTTTTTGGGTGAACTTCTGGCGAACCGTGTCCGCAACATAACCCTGCCCTGTAGTTCGGCCTCCAATGCCGGCTTGAAGCTCTTCGCCAAACGGCAAATAGTCATGACGCGTCGTCGTTCCATCCGACTTCATCACTAACCGCGTGCTTCCCAGATGATCGCTTGTCAAGTAACTTGTTCCGCCGCCTGACGGATTGCCAGCCGTATACTCCGCTATCAACTGGCTTCCAGCATTATACACAAACACGGTTGTCCCACTGCTGTCGATCTTCTTAACCCGATGACCGTCACCGTCGTAGTAATAGGAGTTCGTCGCTTGTCCGCTCTTGGTGTACTGCGTCTGCCGGTTCTCCCCGTCATACAAGACGCCGTTTGCATTGGTGCCCGGGTCGCTCGTCAGATTGCCCGCGTTGTCGTATCCGTAGTTCTGGCCCGAGGCAATCCGATTTGTCGACTGACTGATTGTCGGATTCGGCCCAAGCACGTTGCTCGTCGTGTTCACCAGATCGAAGTTCCGATTTCCGAACCGATCATAGGTGAAGGCCTGCTTCCATTGCTGGGTGCCCGAACACGCGGTCCCGCCGCTGTTCTCTTCTGCACTCGTCAACCTGTTCAAATAGTCATATCCGTAACACTGGTTCACCGTCAGGCTCGGCGCGGTGATCGTCTGTGACATCACATTCCCGTTGTTCGTCGTAGTGCCATATCCATAATCAATTTTCATCACGCTTGAATCAGTTCCCGATGTGCCCAAGCCGATCTGCGTCGGCTGTAATCTACTATTGAAAGTCGTATGCTCCCACTTGCCGTTGCCAAGCAACATTACTGAGACTGCTCCCTGCGGCGCGTACTGAATCCGGTTTGTAGCATCGCTTCCCGCAGCTCCCGCGTAGTAATACCCGCGCGCGCTGATTCCTGCGGTTCGCCCCGCTGAGTCATACTCAGTGATCACCTGTCTCCCCGATGGATAAGTCTCCAAGGTCATCTCACTCGCGAGATTGTAGCCGTAACCGAAGCCATAATTCTGAGAGTCCGTCTGCTGGTAACTCACATTCACCCGCCCGAGCGCATCGTATCCCTGATAGTTTCCTGCGCTGCTCGTAGCTCCGCCGTAACACACCGCGATCAATCTTCCTGTCGAGTAGGTCGGCATGAAGTTCGGCGGCTTGGTTGTTGGCAGACCCTGATTATCGTAGTAGTAGTCTACTTCTGGCGTCGAGTTCGAGTAGGTTCGCTTAATCACTCGGCTCAACGCGTCGTAAAAGTAGGTCGTCGTGATCAATCGCGCGTCCTGCTTGGTGAGCAGGTTCGAGTTCGCATCGTAAGTGTAATTGATCGTCCCGCTCTCGGGATTGATGGCCTGCGTCAAACGTTTGAGTGAATCATATGTGAAGCTGCGCGTTTGACTGCCCTGCGTCACTCCCGTCAGGTCATCCAACACATCGTAAACATAAGGGGTTGGTTGAGTAGGCGACGCTACCGTTCCCAGGCTCCCGGCCGCATCCGGCTCATCGACTCTGCTCAATCTGCCGAGGCCGTCTGTGATGCTCCGCCGCTGCTTTGTCGCCTGATCTGTGACCGTCGTAGCGTTGGCCGAATAACTCGTCGTTACTATCGCGCCGTCCGAGGTCGTCACCGTGAGTACTCTTCCAGCCCCGTCGTACGTTGTATCAGCGTAGCCATTTGTAGTTTCGCCCGTGGGCGCTCGATATGGATTGATTGTCCGGCTCACTCGTCCCATTCCGTCGTACTGCTGAACGTTATGTATGATGGTCCCGCCAGGTTCGGGCTGCTGCGTCTCCGTCGTTCGCCCCAGTCCGTCGTACAACATCGTGCTGGTCAATACTCCGTCGTTGAGGGTTGCCTGATCACTGTGCGTCGTGATCGTGTGAGCCGTGTCGTCATAGACGAAAGAAGTGTGATGCTGTATCAGCGAGTTGGTGAAGATTCCTGTATCTACGCCGGTGGGCCGATCCAGCGCGTTGTCATAACTCCCTTTCGCGACGATGCCGTTCGGGTCCTCGCCGTTGACTGGTTTCCCAAGATAGTAATCGTACTGCGTGAATGCATTTTGATTCAGAGCATTAGTCACCTTGGTCGCGAAGGCATACGTATGGACCGACGAGGGAAGCTCCGTAGGCAGTGGCAGCTCATTGCCCTCGGCATTGCCGTCTGGAACGCCGTACGCGTCAGTAAAATCAAACGTGGTCGCGATGATGGTGGTCGTGGTGCTGCGCGGGTCAACCGCCTTCACGATATTCCCTGCAATGTCATATTGCGCGTAACCGTTGATTGTCCCGCCGGTGTCGATCAACGAGCGAGAGGTCTTAGTCACATTGCCCCGCGCGTAGTGAGTAGTTGTGTAAGCACCGTCCAGCCCGGTGATGTTAAGGCAATTCGTCAACGAGGCATGGAAGTCTTCCGTTGTGGTTTGATTGTAGTGGTCATACTCGAAGGAGGTCTGCGCTTTCTTGTTAGTCCCCGCGGTATCCGAGGAAACCCATTGCAGCGAGGGCAGGCTGCGCAAGTGAATCGTGAGACTCGGACTCGCATTAACCGTGTCGTAGTTAAACCCCACATTACTTGTGACGTAATCGGTATGTGACCGCCTTTTGAATATTGTCCCGAAGTCGTATTCGTATACGTCGGTCTTGTTCGTGTACTTATCGTAGTTGAAGCTTTGGAAGGACGCCTGGTCTTTCTCGCCGGAAACCCGCGCATAGAGCTTGGTCGTTGTGTCAATTATTTGCGGATTGTTCTCCCGGACAGAAGCATTCGTCTCCGCCTGACCCAGCGGCCAAGTGTTGCCATCTAGTGGCTGAGCCCACGTATGCGTCACCCGCTGGAGTCGAGTAGCTCCGTCCGTCTCAAAGATCTCGGTCCTCCACTCTTTGCCATCCTGCCACTTCGAGTAGTCGACCGGTTCCCTGTTCCATGTAGGCACAGCGCCGCCTACATAGGAGTGTCGCTCGAGGCCCAGCAGAGAGGTGCCGTTACTGGCATAGTGGCTGATGTCTATGAAGCCGGAATTGACGCCACTTGAGTCTTCCGCTTTGCTGAAATTCATGATGCCTTCCAGCGTGCCTCCATGATCAAGCGGGTTGCCGCTGCCGTCTACGCCACTGACGTAAATGCTCTTTTGGGTTACACGCCGATAAATGCTTTTGTGGAATGTGCCAGAGTAGCTGATGAGACCACTAGCATCGCCTGAAATCATCCCCGCTTCATAATTGTAATCGTAGGCTCCGCCGTCGGTAGAACGACACGCGCCAGCTCGCCGTAGGAGTCGTAATAGAAGGTGTAGCGCTTCGCGTTCGGCAGCACCACGGAAGAAACGACAGACGGATCATAGTATGAGTACTGGCTGGTGCCCGCTCCCAGGCCGGGAAACAGGGTGCTCAGTAGCTGCTTGCTGAAACCATAGCGACAGTGGAATTCCAGCAGGTCGTAGTTGACTGTTATTGTGCGGCTAGCCCCGCCAAAGCCGGTATACACAATATCGTCATGAGACGGTGTATTATCAGCATTGTGTAATAATTGACGTTGATTACGCGGTTCAACGAATCGGTAATTCTCAAATTGTGGAAGTTGTACTGAAACGACAGTTGATTCCCGTTGCGATCCTGTATCAGTGTCACGCGACCTTGAACGATGCGATAGCGCGTGCCGTCGCGCATGAACACCCAGCCTGATGGATAGTCTTCAGTTACGACAAACGCAATAAAGTCGTAGATGTCCGCGTCGCTGATGAAGGTCGCTGCGTTGCCGTCGGCGGTGACGAAGACTTTTCCGCGATTCGTCGTTTGCGTGTTGTGGCAAGTAGGATTGGAGTCAAAGTAATTTATGCGTGCCACGCCATTGTATGCCACGTCCCGAAACTCGTATTCGGTGCCGTCTGCCGTCGTAAAGGTAAGCCGCGTCAATGCAGGTTCCTCGCTGGCGCAACTATTAACGTCGGCAACGCCCGTAAGCCGAGCCGCCATAGCGCCCGGCGTGTAACCCGGTTCAGTTGAGAACCATCGCTCCGATGTGGGCGTGTAAATGTAGGGTTGCTGGTCTGAGCGGATGATTCGCCAGCGCTGCTCAATCGGAAGCATCATCGTGTGTTGCACACCGCCTCGCCCGCCGATGTGCAACAGCGGCAGGTGAAAATTAAGGTTCCCGTTGAAGGGATTGATGTTGTCGAACCCGCTAAGCGGGTAAGAACCCGCTGGCGCTCCCGGCTGAATACCGAGCGGTGTCGAGCCGTCGGTGGCGCTCGTACCTGAAGGACCCTGCGCACGCGCAGAACTCGCGACGATGAACAATAAGAAGATGCTAGTAACCACTATGCCTACAGTGGTCTTCATAATCTTTCTTCCGGTTCCGGCAACATCGCTCATGACGTTTCACCTCGATTTATTCAACAAACAAACTATCATTCACCTTCACTCAGTTGCTGCAGTCTTTGGCTGATTGATTTCTATTGCTTGGCTGTGATCTTGACCTTGCACGGCCAAGTCGCGTGAGCACGTTCGGTCAAGACGTAATCTCCGGGCGGCAAATCGTAAAGATCATAGCGGCGGGTCTTTCCAAGCGGCATCTCCACTTCATTCAGCAAACTTGGAACGCCGCTAATGCGATTCAGTTGCACATCTAGCTTGGTGAGCAGCGAGCGATTCTGAATGAGAATATAGAAGCGACCTTCCGGTCTCACAATCTCGCGCGGGTCGAACCCCCACGGATGAACCGTGATCAACTCCACATCAGCCTCCTGCGCGCCGCCCTGCGCCATCGCATGAACCGACGGCGGGGTAGAGGCTGGGGCCATCGGCGCTCGTGATTTGAACTCTGCTTCTCTATACGCGCGACTGCCGAAGACGGCGCCCGCGCAACAAAGAAACAACGTCAGGATGAATGCGCGCCGATACTCTGTCTGATGAATGATTGTGCTTTTAACGAAGCGAATCCACTCGATGACTATGTGTTGTGACATTGCAATCTCCTATCGGGAACGATGTTTCCTAGATGCCGAATGCTCGAACCAGAATGTGCGCCATCTGTCTTCGGGTGACCGGAGCCGCTGGACAGTAATTATTTGTGCCTGGACATCCCTGACCGTGCCAAATATCCAACGCGCCCATCCGTTCTATGAAGTTGTAGAAAATGTTTGAAGGCGGCACGTCATTGAACCGTTGGGTCGGCGGAGTAGGGGGATCGAACTCACCTCTCGCCCTCATAATGAAGGTCGCCATCTGTTCATGCGGTACCATCTGGCCCAGGGCAGTAGTTTCCGCCACCGCATCCCACTGTGATACCTAAAGCCCACATCCGTTCGATGAAGGGAGCGAAGACGTTTGCATTAGGACCGGATATCGGAACGTCATTGAATCGCTGCGAAGGCGGCGTTGGAGGACTGTACTCTCCGAGAGCCCGCATTATGAACGCTGCCATCTGGTCGCGTGTCACACTGTCGTCAGGGCAGAACCTCGGCGGACTCGTCGCGCAACCAACTGTCACACCTCGCGCGGCAATCCTATAGATGTCATCGTAGAAATCACTTGTCTCACCAACGTCGGTGAACACCAGCCGCTCTTCGGTCGCGATGACTTTGCCACCAGGGCCATGGATGTATTCCTTGCTCCACACGCTTGGCGAGGTCAGACTCTCGGGCGATACCTCTCCAGCTGGTTGTGAAACGTTCCGGGCTTGCTCGGTATTGTTCTGCGGCAGCGGCTTCTTCTGTTTTCCGCGTTGAGCAAGTATGGCAGTCGTAGCGATCATCATCATTGCGATCGCAAACGCAGCAATGATTTTGTTGCGAGCAGAAAACCTCTTTGCCGCTTGGTTTGTCGGGGCGGTTTGCTTTCTAGCACTCGAGCGCCTTGCGACTTTCTTCCTTGCCACTTGTGACGCATCGCCGGGTCTTGCCGTTTGATTCTTTTCCTGGACATCGTCTCCCCCTTCCGTAAACGCACGATCACAGTGGCAAGCTAAGCATTAACCGTTACCGGATGTGCCGAAGCCTATTGGCATATCTATCAATTACAAAATGACACTGATTTAGTGCATAGAGTCTCGAGCCCTTTTGTTCGCTACTAATAAAGTGAAGCAGCAAGTCGAAATATCGCACTTGTCTTCAGCTTTCCTAAGAAAAGAGCTGCCGACACACTTACCCTCAGGATTCCTTGATGAATCGTCCTGAGGCAAAGAACACCGCGCTTTGCGCCTAACTTGTCGGTAAGAACTCGTACAAAACCATCAGAGGGTCGAGAGTATTGCACGATACTTAACTCGGTACAATAAGAAAGAGGTAATCATTGTTGCTGTTCTGTTGTCCTATTTTGCTACTCTGCTGACAAGCGCGCCCGCTTCTTACTATCCGGTTGACGAAGCTTTCTGTATTCGGAAGGAGTGACGTCAAACGCCTTTCTGAACTGGCGCACGAACAGGCTCTTGTTATCATACCCCGCCATTGCCATTATTTGTTTAACGCTCAGCCGGCTGGTTGCGAGAAGGCTACCGGCTTTCTGCATTCTGATTCTCCTAAGATACTTTCCTGGTGAGATTCCCATTTCATCTTTGAAAACGTGGGACAGGCGCGAAGGAGAGAGCGTAGCAGCCTCGGCTATTTCGTTTAGGCGAATCCTTCGATGAAGATTGGCATCCAGAAAGTCGAGCACTATCTGAATCCTCGGATCGCGAATTGGGGGTCCAACGTCAAGAGGAAGGGGGGCCTTCTTTCCTCTTAGCGATTCATGATCTGCAATCAACCTCTTTTTCTTCGACTTGCTCATAATTGTCCTCCTTCACGCGCACGTGTGTTGGTCCGGGTGAGTCCAATCGCTGCGCACACGCCTTAAAGTGGGCACGCTAGCGCGCGGACGATCGGCGACACGAATCCGCTGAAATCTTTGGATTTGTTTGTACGGATTTACTTCAGGATGGTCTAAGCCACGACTCTGAAAATGCTGTGGATTCCCTGCCTTGAAGCGGCGAAGAAATGAAACGCCTTCAAATCGAATAAGCCAATCGACTTTTGATTCAGCATTCTTTCCTAGCGGAGGCCCGCGAGACAGGTAGTTAAGCAAACAGAGTGATACACGACTACCGATGGAAGTAATTGAGCGATGAGACTTCGCACAAAACCATTTAATCGCGGCCTGGTTTTTCTCAGCCCCGGTCTTTCCTTCTACTGAATCAACAATAGGTTTTCGAAGCGGCGGACAAGTCCTTTGCGAGAGCGCGGGTGGGCCCCGTGTCCTGAGACCATTCATAGAAAGGTAAAGAATGATTATCGCCATCCCGACTTGGTTCAACGCCACAGTCTCGGCAATCGCAGCCGTTGCTCTTTGAAAAGAATCTCGTTTGCTCCTCAGCCAATGGAAAGCGATTGCCTTCGACTGCGTCCGTTTGTGCTCCGGTTCAGGGTTGATCGCACGGTCGGGTTTGGGGTGGGCGGCTTCCAGGACTCGATGAATTGCAACAACCGATGTCGAACCAGACTTACGCTTTGTGGCGATCTCATCGTGAGTCGCGCTCCATTCTGGGTATGCGCGAGCGAACGGAGAAGCAATCGCGATGGCTGAAGCAGCTTCTGCCTCAGCGAACCTGCCTAGTTCGGCGAGCTCAATCGCAAGCTCGTTGTGATAGAGATAGAAGTAAAGCGGGTTTTGTCGGGCTACGATTTGCACCAGAGGTGAGAGCTTTTCGTAATCCGCTAAGGCACCTTCGTGGTCGCCGATTTCGCTCTTGATGCAAGATACATCAAAGTTGACCAATAACGTGGTCAGAAAGTCATGAGCATTCTTCGGTGATGATGCCCGCGTGGCCTCCGCATAAAGTCGCAATGCTTCATCGTGGCTGCCTTGCCGGTGATTAAATCGAACCCAAGGTCTGAAGCGCCCTTGCCCTGTACCGAAGCGGAGCGCTTTCTGACAGTCCCCCTAATTGCGACCGAGCCTGCTCGGTCTTTCCCATTCGACTCAAGGCGATGGCCTGATAGTAGGCGCCTATTTTGGAGGCTTTGGGTATCGGAAGATTGACCAGTATTAGGCTCGCCTCTTCAAGTTTGTCTATGTCACGCAGACTGAATGAGTGTTCTGCAAGACGAATTAACCTTTCGGAGAGTTCGTTGAATACAGCACGTGAGTTTTCAACGCGAGTCAATTCTCTTACGAGAGTCTGCTGACGCAACTTGGTATGCCGTTGGGCATTAGTGAATTCCCGCTCTGAGGAGAAATCTATGAGAAAACGACTTGTCTTTGCGGCGTTTTGCATTTTAGTGCTTCCGCTTTTGTTCTCGCCTTCTCAAACTAATCTGCCAGTAACCGGCGGACCGTTTGCCACGACTGCATTGGCCGGGCACACGATTGTTGGATCGTGGTGCGAATGTGGCGGACCCGGATGCCTCTGCGACCCTGGAGAAACCCCCGGGGGCAACAGCGCCACGCCGGTGACTGATAAGAATGAGTCTTCCGATCAAGGCCTAACTCCGATCCGTTCCCATTCGCACTCTGGCTCTGACTTCGGGACCGGGACGCTGCTATTGGCGCTCGCGCTCTTTTTGTGGGTCAGATTGCGAGCGTAAGGCTCTCAGTAACTGCTAGCCCACATTGGAATTTTAATTCAGATCAACCGTCGGACGCGGGCGGCCCAGGTGATTTGCATCTCGCCGACGCCGGGCGGGATTCTAATACAGTTCCGCCTTGATTGCACGGAAAAATAAGTTGCAGAACGGATCCTCGCTGCTCGCTCACCGGTTCATCCCGACGCCGATTGTTCGCTACGTTCGTTCAGCTTCTGAAACTCGCACCGCGATGGGAACAACAGGACTTCCGCAATTTGAAAGCGCAGTCCAGCAATATTTTTGTTAGGCTCCGTCACTATATTGACTTGGTGTGATTATCAGAGGGACTTAGGTAGATTGAAAACTCAAGACGGCTAACTTCAGTGCCATCAAAGATGCTTCCGCAGGTACCTCACAAGGAGGTAGCCGGCGTAGTATTTGTAAGGCGCTCGTCCCAGCGTGTAATGCCCACAAGGAACTATTACACGGTCCAGTTCCACGCCCTGGCGGTCGCATTCCTGAAACAACAATTGTGAAAGCTCCGGAGTAAAGGATAGGTCGTAACGTGCTGAAATCAGCAAGCCCGGCCGAGTATCGCCAGCCAGCCGGTTAACGTACGAGTTGGGACTGATCGCCAGCCATGCGTTTCTCACGTCCTCATGCGTGAGGCTGGTCTCGAGCGCTCGCCTTACATGCGCAGTGGTCAATCCTTCCCACACCACATCTCCGAAGTAACTCGAGACGTGATAGTAAACTCCGACGCGAATTCGCGGCTCATGAACAAAGGTCAGGAACCCGATACAGGAACCGAGACTCGTTCCAACAATACCGATCCGGTCGTAACCCCTTTTTGCGAGCCACCCGATTGCCGCTCTCGCGTCGAGCACGGCCTGACGATTGGCCTGTAGCGTCCGTCCAATATTGGCGCTTACCATGAAATCCGCGCGGTCAAACCCCGGCAGCATCCTGCGGTCGTGATAAGGCAAGCTCAAACGGAGGGCCGCGATCCCAGCCCGGTTCAGGAGTTCGCAAAGGGCTACATGCTCGTGAGACTTTGCATTCCAATGAGGCAGCACGACGACTGCCCTGCCCCCGGCTCGATCCACTTCGCTTGCGTGCGAGCCGTTTGAGGAGCCGGTCCGCTCCGCAACAGGAAAATAACGGGCATATGCCGTGTTGTTCTCAACGTACGGTGTCGTCACCGCGCTCGCGAAGCTCACCCAGTTCTTCTCAAAAGAGTAATCAGGCGCACCTTCCCAGGAAAAGAAGTGCGAACTCTCTCGAATTGCGGTTTCGTTGAACCTGGCAATGGTAGCTCGCGGATCGTCGCCCTTGCCTATGCCGGCTGAATGCTCGCCGTCCAGGAACTCTGTTCCCCACGCAAACGGTCTTTCTATCCGATTGGCGTCCCTGCGCGAGAGCTTTCGCTCCCAGTTATGAATAACTTTTTTCAGCATATCGAAAAATATTTCTCCTGCGCAGTTGGCGCCTGCCGCCATTCTAGAGAACGGCGACCACCGGCCTCAAGCCGGCTTCCGGACTACCATTCAGCGGCAACTTGCATCTGCTCAGGCATCCGCGATCTTTATCTGGCAGAATACGGAGTGCGCGAAAGCAGTTTCTCGCGTGTCGATGGTCGTATAAGAATCTTCGGAGGAAGACATGAATAGTCCAGACGAAAAAGTGCTCGTCCAAAGACAGTCGCCATATCAATACACCCAGGACGGTCTCGAGCTAAAAGAGCGTGCCGATCAGGCGCTCATCCCATTGTTCGCGGAATTTATGGATCGAGGTTATAGCCCCTATCAGATTTGTGCGGTCGTCCACGACTCAGTTGCGGAAACGAGCCGGGACATAATAAGTGTGCATAAGTCTGCGGGCAAAACGGCGGCTGATCAGATCATCAAAGAGAAGCTGAAGTCATAGGCAGGTTCATGGGTGCGCAGAACTAGCAGCTTCTTTTTTTTGGTCTAGTAATTCAGCGTACCTCTGCTCCATTTGATCGAGCTTGATGTCGAGACTGGCGTCGCGGCGCTTAGCTCGCAAAAGCCCAATCGCAAGCAGAAGGATCGCGCCGACTACCAACCCCGTAGCGATCGAAAACAGGGTTTGGCGCGTCATGCCGATCATGGACCAGGCAGCGGACTTCCCGACAATCAGATCATAGGAAGCGCCCGCCGCCAGCAAAAGCATGAAGACTCCGCCGCCGAGGGCAGCGCCGGTTTTTGTCTTGTAAAGGTCAATCTGGTGGGCCAGGTCGCTTATGCTTGAACGCAGGCTCGTGAGTTGAGCGTCGATCGATTCCGCGCTTTCAAGACGAGACATAGGCTAAAACAGGCTTCGGTTTCCTTTACCTTCCGGCCCGGAGGAGATCCCTGCTATTTGATGAACTATTTGATGAACTTGCCTGTGCGTGACCAACGAGACTTTGTAAAGAAATCCAGGATAGGATTCGACCCGCCCTCGCCATCGGTGTTCCGGTCGATTGACCAGTAAACGAACATAGCGTGTCCGACGATGCTGTTGCGAGGAACGGTGCCCCAGAACCGGCTGTCAAGGCTGTTGTCACGGTTGTCGCCCATGCAGAAGTACTGATCGGTATCGTACTTCCCATCGTTGTCGACGTCGTAAATCCGTTGAAGCTGCGGATCGCTGCGAATCTCATCCGGTACCGGCTCGCCCTTCAGCGGCACTTTGTAAGGCTGTCTTGTTGCGTACTTGGTGCTGTCATCGTTGAAGGTCGCGGCGACGCTGTCGTGTTCGTTCTGGTAATAGTAAACGCTCCACTGCGCTCCCTGGCCATCCGGATCAGTGCGTACCGGCACGAGCTGCGAGGCGTCGTCGTTGTTGTATTGCGGCTCTACGTAGACGCGGCGTTCCGGAAGAGGCTGGCCGTTGATGTAAATCGTATTCGAACGCGAATCGTATTCAACCGTGTCTCCGGGCAACCCGATAACACGTTTGACGAAGTTCGTTTCAGGCGTTTTCGGGAATTTGAAAACCACTATGTCTCCACGCCTGATCTCTCTTTCCGGAAACAAAGGGATCTTCCAATTATCGGGTCCGAAAATAAACTTATTGACCAATAAGTGATCCTGAATCCAGATGGTGTTCTTCATGGAACCCGTCGGGACTTTTACCGCCTGAACAATGAAAGTCATGCCGAAAAGCGCCATTACAAGAGTCACAACCGCAGACTCGAAATACTCACGCAGCACGCTCTTTTTGAAGGTCGCGTGCGAAGTCGCCTCCTTCTTCCCTTCGATAGTCCTCACCTCAGGGTAAGCGTGGCCTCCGGCGACGGTCTCCGTACCGGTCTCGGGGTTTGTTTCCTCTCGTGTAGTTAGCTCCAACTGATCGCTCATAGATTAATTATCCCAAAAGCATTGTATCGTTCACAATCAAACTTCAAGTTTGGTCTCTATTAGATCTTCGTCCGCATAGACATCGAGAGCGCGCGCAGATGTTTCTCGTGAAGGCTCCGATTCGAACGCTTCGACTGCCGGCGAGGTGGACGCTTCGTAATCAGATCCGATAGCCACGCTCCTTCTCTTCTCTTCACGATCCTGCTCGGTCTTTTGCTGGCTGTTTTGTTCGCCCTCTCGTTCGATGGACGCCGCTTCATCGGGTGATTCAAGGGCGACGCGCGCGGCTTCCTGTTGAGCAAGCTTTATGGTGTGTCCCTCGCCGGTGCTTACTGCGCGCCCGCCGACGCGAAGCTCGACGCGAAAGGTCCTTCGGTGGTCAGGGCCCATGACTTCAACCACGACGTATTCCGGACCGGGGCCTCCACTCGCCTGCAAACGTTCCTGCAATGCGGATTTGTAGTCTGCGCCGATCATCGAGGCGGGATTAAGACTCATCAGCTTCTGACGTAGCTCGCGGCGCAGGAATCGTTCGGCCACGGTTATTCCGCCATCCACATACAGCACCGGAAAGCGCTCCAGTAGCCACGCGCTCACAACGAACCCGAGCACAGAATCGCCGAGAAACTCCATCGCTTCATTGTGCGGGCAGTTTTCTCCGACGCGCTCATTGGCGAACGAGCGGTGAGTGAGCGCGCGATCGAGCAATGCACGCGACCGGAATGAGTAGCCGATCTTCTGCTCGAGTTCAGATAGCAATTTCTCGCGTTCGAGTTGAATCATATTTTTGCCAAAACGCGACTCGCATTCACAATATAGCACACGGCCGGTGATGCCGTTACCCTAAACCTTTCCTGCTTAATGCAAAAGAGCCAGCCGATTTGGCTGGCTCTTTTTTTTTGTGCGCCCGGCAGGGCGCACTCACTTGGGGGTGGAAGTCCGCTACTAGCCCGACAGGGGGAATAGTTAGCCGGACGGCAAGGGTGTCCATCGCGAGGTGGAATCTGAAGGAAGGCGCAGGCAAAACGCTGGCCCGA